>QFCH01000155.1_pt1 | contig 184210 bp, 152 predicted proteins | sample 5346071 | NCBI WGS metagenome assembly QFCH01 (sample SAMN09062255, study PRJNA434731) | Human gut metagenome, whole genome shotgun sequencing project. | isolation source: stool timepoint B chromium assembly | host: Homo sapiens | collected 2015
CAATACTACAGAATTGCAAAAACAGAGCCGACAGTTGACCTCGGAAAAGATGAAACTCTATGATGATTACAAAGATGGTCGTATAGATCGTGATTCGTATAAGCAGAGAGCTGAAAAGATAAGTGTACAGCTGGATGAAATAAAACGAAAGATAGAAGATGCGAAGAATAGTAAAAAGCTTCTTGAACAAAATGAACTTTCTGATAAAATAAAACTAAAAGATTTCTTGGGAATTCAGAAGTTCGATACAGAGAAGCTGCGTGAGGTTATCAAGGTGATCCGTGTTCATAGTCAGGATGAAATTGAAATCGAATGGAATTTTGACGATATTTTTTCAGAACAGAGATAACTTGAGCAGGACAAGAATGACTTATCAAAAGATAATAAAGGTGCTGGGACTACCTGATGGAAGCGTCAGATAGTCTTCGGCAGAAAAAAATAAAATTTTTTTTGTCCTATACTTGACACATCCACATGTATGTCGTCATACTTTCTGTTCGAACATGGCTTCATCAGGTATGGCTCCGAAGACGCTTCAATATATCATGGGACATTCAGAAATTGGCATCACTTTGAATGTGTACACGCACGTTGCCACAGGAGATGCCACAGAAGAGTTCAGACGCTTGGCAAAGATGATGAATGGAAATCATTACAACATCTATGATTTGACGAAACGGGAAGCTGACTATTTCGTTCCACAACTTGATACAGATGAAGATGAAGAGACCTTAGACGGAATCGACGAATACTTAGAATTTGTAGAGAAAAAAGCGATGTGATACTGAGGTATAAAATATCACATATTTTATCACATCTGAGTATCACATTTATTCCTAGAGCCTGTCTAGGAAAACTCACGAAAGGACAAAATATGATACAAAAATTATCACATACCCCTATAAAATCCAGTGCTGGACAGGGTAAAAACATGATACGCGTTTGTTTTGTGTGTCACGGCAACATCTGCCGCAGCACCATGTCCCAGTTTGTTTTTCAGGATATGGTCAACAAAAAAGGTCTCACTGACCATTTTTATATTAACTCAGCTGCCACCAGTCGGGAGGAAATCGGAAATGGTCCTCATTATGGGACAGTAAACAAGATGAAACAGGTTGGGATTCCGGTTCTTCTCCACAGGGCTGTTCAGATGACAAAAAAGGATTATCGGGAGTATGATTATCTGATCGGCATGGACGAGGCAAATATTCGAAATATGATGCGGATTGCAGGCGGTGACCCGGCAGCCCGTCCGAAAACTTGATTCTCTACCATAAAAATACCCCTTTTCTTCCAATGTGCCATTGAAAACTGAATAAAACACACATTGCGAAGAAAAGGAGCTTATACTCCTGCTATTATCTCCATCATCTTTTCAAATCCAAGGAGATTTTTAGCTCTTTCTATATTATAGCCCAGACATAAGAGCGCGAACTCTCCAGTCACCTTACGCAATCCTCTTAACAGAAAGTAGGTGGCTCCCATCGCTCTTTTTATTGTTCCAAATGGATGCTCTGACAAGCACATCCTCATAGCCATTTTTTCTCGGTTGGGTTTTAGAGAGAATCTTACTATTTTCACTTTTTCATAATGCCCTTTTGCACTATGTTTTGAAGCATTACATTCTTTTCCTTCTGCCTTAAGCCATTCCTTACATGGCTTCTCCAGATTATCTTTTGTAAAATCAATCTCTTTCCATTCACCTTTTCCCTTATAGCACTTGTTTCTGTTTTTACAATGCTTACATGCATTTTTATTGGCATAACGGATGTTTCCATTTTTCTTAATACACTTTTGCCGCAGGATTTCACCTGCCGGACAATACACCAGATTTCTTTCCGGATCCCTGACAAAATAGCCCTCCTTTGCCCGTTCCATCATCTCTTCCGGTGTCCCGTAAATGGATTTTACATTTTCTGATTTTTCTTCTTCATCTCTCACTTTCCGACGGACTTCCTCGACTCTGATATCTGAAATAACATCTGCATATACTTCTGGAATCAGACCAGCATGAAGACTTTTTCTCAGTTCATCTGGTTTTATACTGTGAATATCTGCCTCAGCTTCTTCATAAGAGATACTCAATTCATATCCATCTTTTCCATCTTCCATTATGACATGAGGGATAATACCATTCTCAAGACATTGGAGCATATCTTCCGCATTTTCATAACCTTTGTCTGCCACTGTTTCCAGAATCTTATCCGGTTCTTCTTCTCGCATTCTGCTCATGGTCGGACTAAGCAGACCGTGATCCGTCACCTGATTCGTCATTTCAAAATCCCTGATCAGATGGGTTGCGGAATCTACTGCCGTCTGTGGATTATACGCAACTGCGAAACCATTCTTATTCTTCATAAGTCTGGCATCTGCATCTGTCAATGATAATTGAGACACACCTGTATCCTCCATCAGCTTTTGATATGCTTCATATCTGGCAAGACGCTCCTGCGCTTCTTTCAGTTTGGCTTCAAGAGTTTCTTTGGTTAAATTTTCAGGTATTTCTTCCAGCTCTTCCTGTTCATCCATTTCTTTTAGTATCCGTAAATACTCATCCGTGTGCGCATTCAGCCATTTGATCCTGTCGTCCAGTTTATTTTTCGTAAAGTTGTTATCCTTAGAATTATTTGCCAGAAATTTGCTTCCATCAATAGAAGTAAATCCCCATTCAACAGCCCCTGAGATTCTCCTGTTGAACTCTTGAAATATTTTTTTCAAACTGTCAATGTTATCTTTTCTGAAATCAGAAATTGTACGAAAATCGGGTTCCACTCCGCCCATCATCCATTTCACTTCAAGATTTACTTTACAGCTCTCAGATAGTTTTCGCGAGGAACGGATTCCTTTACGGCTTCCGTAAATATATAGCTTATACATTCCTTTTGGATCATATGAGGGACGACCTTCCACCGCTGCTTCTTTTACTCCATATTTAGTAAGATCAAGACTGTTTACGAAAGCATCTATCAATCTTGCGATACTCTTTGGATCTACAAAGGAATCCCACGAGCACATCATCATTTGAGTACGGTCAAAAGTGGAAACATACGGCATAATCGTAAGCGCCAAATATTCCTGCGGATTTTCTAATCTCCTGGATTCCTCTATAATTGTAAATGAAAGATAGTTAGACTATTTCACTACAATTACGGAGGATAGGTTATGACAGCTACACACAAAGCCCGTGTTCCGATGGCGGAACAGATCAGGCTTATCAATGAATGCCGCCAAAGCGGCATGACAGATGCTGACTGGTGCCGTGAAAACGACATCGCAGTAAGCACTTTTTATAACTGGGTCAGCCGCTGCAGGAAAGCAGCAGCGGATCAGATCCCAGCACCGAATTATGGTCATTGTGAGATCCCGCGTTCAAAGCAGGACGTGGTTCCCATTGATATTGTTTCGGATCACCTTCCGGAACAGCATACAGTATCGCAGATGCACCAAACGAACCTTGACAATTCACATACGATTGAAGTGTCCATGAATGATGTGACAATCCGCATCAGCAATGATGCCGATCCTGTCCTGCTCACCAAGACATTCCGCCTGATCCGGGAGACCTCATGTTAGGTGATATCTCCGGCCTTGAAAAGATCTACATTGTCTGCGGCTATACGGACATGCGCAAATCCATCGATGGTCTCTGTGCCATTATCGAAGACCAGCTTAAGATGGATCCGACATCCAGTGCGCTCTTCCTGTTCTGTGGAAGAAGACGGGACAGGATCAAAGCTCTGTTCCGTGAACCGGATGGCTTTGTCCTGATCTATAAACGGTTATCTGTCCGGGGTGGATATCAATGGCCCAGGAAGCAGTCAGAAGTCCGGAATCTTTCCTGGCGGGAGTTTGACTGGCTGATGTCAGGAATTGATATCGACCAGCCCAAAGCACTCAAAGCAGAGTAAAAAACATCTGGATTCCGGTAAAAATCCTGCACAGAAAAATGGCTGATTTCCTTATAAATTCAGCGTTTTTCAGCCCTTATTTTCCTTTAGGAATAACTGTATTTCTGGTATAATAAAGGTATCAAATCCAAGGAGAGAACGATGGCTTCCAGTGCAAAAGACATCCAGCTCTTAGAGCTGAAGGACACCATAACACAACTGAAAACAATGATCTCTGAGCAGACGGAACTGATCAGATCTCTCCGTCTTGTTATTGACGAAAAAACCAGCCACGAAAAAGCCCTTCAGGAACAGGTGGACTATCTTACCAAAAAGCTTTTCGGTTCCTCCAGCGAAAGAAGAACCGATGACATTCCAGGACAGCAGCACCTTTTTGATGAAGCGGAAGTGGAACAGGATCTTTCCCTGTTGGAAGAAGAGACCGTGATCCGGGAGCATACCCGCAAGAAGAAAGCAACCCATGAGGATCTTTTTAAAGGCCTGAAGGTTGAAAAAGTAGTCATCCCTCTTCCAGAAGAAGATCAGGTCTGCCCGGTCTGCGGTACGCAGATGGTTCTGATCGGCGAAGAGTATGTCCGCCGTGAGCTGGAATTCATCCCGGCCACATGCAAAGTGATCGAATACTACAGCCAGAGTTATGGATGTCCGTCTTGTAAGGAAGGATTGGGAGACACGGAAAAACCTGTGATCGTAAAGTCTCAGGTTCCGCAGGCCCTGGTAGGAAAAGGCCCAGCGACCGCATCCACCGTTGCATGGACGATGTATCAGAAGTACGCCAATGGACTTCCCCTTTACCGTCAGGAGAAAGACTGGAAACAGTATGGTGCCCAGATCAGCAGGACGACACTTGCAAACTGGATTATCTATTGCTCCAGGAATTACTTACAGCCAATGTATGATTACTTCCACCGGGAACTGCTGAAGCGCAGCTTTGCAATGGCAGATGAGACCAGAGTCCAGGTACTGAAAGAAGAAGGACGCCGGGCACAGACACAATCCTTCATGTGGCTGTTCCGCAGCGGCGAAGACGGCCTCCCGGCCATTATCTTATATGGTTATTCTCCAACCAGGAGCGGCAGCCATGCAAAGGAGTTCCTGGAAGGCTATCACGGGTATCTGGAAACGGATGGTTATCAGGGTTACAACAGCCTGTCGGATATCAAACGATGTTCCTGCTGGGCGCACATCCGCCGGTACTTTATCGACGCCGTTCCCAAAGGGAAACAGTATGATTACAGCCAGCCTGCAGTGCAGGGAGTCCAGTACTGTAACCGCCTGTTTGCCATAGAGGATTCCATTAACAAAAAATATCCCGGTGATTATGAAAAGCGTAAGCAGCTGCGTCTCGAGAAGGAAAAACCTGTTCTGGAGGCTTTTTGGTTGTGGCTTGAACATCAAAAGCCAGTCCGGAATACCCGCATGGATAAAGCGGTGAATTATGTCCTTAACCGGCGGGAAACAGCGGAGACCTATCTGGAGGATGGTCGCTGCAGCTTCACAAACAATCTCAGCGAGAACGCGATCCGTCCATTTGCAGTCGGTCGGAAGAACTGGCTGTTCAGTGATTCTGTCTCTGGAGCCAATGCCAGTGCTGTAGTTTATACAATGGTTGAGATGGCAAAGGCGCATGACCTGAATGTTTACGGATATCTGAAATTTCTGCTGGACCATCGGCCAACGAAAGAAATGACCGATGATCAGCTCGCAGAGCTTGCACCCTGGAGCCAAAAACTCCAATCTATCAAAAATCGCATGTGAATTATAGTGAATTACTCCAACTCGCAAAGGGCTGGGGTAATTTTATATCTGGCCGCATCATTATTTGGCGGTTACGCATAATCATTCACCTCAGATATCATTTTTCTTGTTTCCATTATACGCTTTTTCTAATAGAAAGTCTTGTTTTCTGTGCGCTTTATTCAGTTTTCAATGTACAACTGTATCTATATGAAACATCCCCTTAGGGGGGGGGTGATTCAATCTTATGTTTGCGGATGACTGCCTAACTTAGTTTTCGGACAGTCTGCCGGAGGGGAAAATTCATATGTTACTTGATTACAGTGATTCACCAAGGACTATTGCGGATCCATGGTATACAGGAAATTTTGACGTCACATATGATGACGTTGTGGAAGGATGTACTGCCTTTTTGAATTATCTGGAGGAAAGAGGCAGGATTTTTTGAGTGGAATAATGCGAAATCAGTCATGTACGGAGAGTGATGCCTGTAAAATCATGGCACAGGCTGCTGCTGCCTGTCACAGAATAAAATAAAGTGTTTGTTTGGCGCTGCCGGAGGGAGAATTTGTCGATGAAAAATTCTTTACATCCGGCAGTATTGCTTATATACTGATAGCAGAGCAGCTCTTTTGGGAATCAAATCCCATTCTATTTTCTTAGCTGTAAATGAGTAAACATCAAACAGCGCATAATAGAAACTGCAGTGTGTGCATATAAGAACAGGCAGCTTTTATAGATAGACTGTATAGGGATAATGAAATAAAAAATTCGTGTGATTTTCCCAATGTGCTTATTTACAGTTCTTAAAACGTAATCAGACCTGGAAGGTCTTATTACCGTATCTAATCAATATCATGGGTGTTTCGCCCGGGCTTACAGGAAAGAATGAGGAGTATAAATGCAGGAAGGTTATGAATGTTTTGTAGAGGACTTTCGCCAGAGGCTTCTGGAAGCCACAGGATTTGGGGCAGAAAGAATTTATTATAAGAAAAAGGAAGAGTACCCGGTTACGCCGGGGGATCGATTGTTTATAAAGCGCAGGGAAGCCGGGGAAATTGCAGAAATCTGTGCACTGTATATTTCAGATCTTTATGAAGAATATTGCCAGGGAGCAGAGATAGAAGAGCTTCTCGGTGATGTTATGAAACGGCTGGAAAGTTTTTCGAAAACAGACATTGCTAAAAAGGTTAAACTTCTGAATGATTATGAAAAGATAAAAAAGGAGCTTTTTATCCGGCTTGTAAATGTACAGAGGAATAAAAGTGATCTGGAAGATGCTGTGTGCAGAGTTCTGGGAGATATTGCAATGGTTCTCTATGTAAAAATGGGGGAAATGGAGCATTATATGACCAGTATGAAAATTAAGCGGCATATGATAAAAAACTGGAACAGGGAAGAGGATGAGATATTCAAAGAAGCTCTTTTGAATACATATTTCATTTCGCCTCCAAGAATTTACTGTTGGGAAAAAATGATTTTTGACCCAAGATATGACGGGGAAAATTTTATGAATATACTTGCTGATTATCCCATCAGAAAGGATGCAATAGGAAATTGCCTGAGTACGGTAAGAAGGACAAATGGTGCAGTTGCAGTTTTTCTTCCGGGAGTAGCGGAGCGGCTGGCAAATCTTTTTCAGGGAAGCTTTTATCTGGTGTTTACCAGTATACATGAGGTGATGATTCATAATGCAGCAACTGCAAAACCGGAGGATCTTCGCAGAGTTCTGGAGGATACCGTAAGGGATACCACGCCGGAAGAGGATTTCCTGACACTTAATATTTATTTTTATGACAGGGATACAGGTCAGTTCAGCCTCTGTCAGACACAGGAGGCAGAAGAAGTCTGATATTTTAGAACGGCAGGGAAAATGCACTGGTTCTGATGAAAAGATAACGCAGGGGAAAAGTATGCATATACTGTCATAAAAGGAATATCAGGGGGAAACACCTTTGGCATATAAAATTGTACTTGACGCAGGACACGGCGGAGGTGATCCGGGAGCTGTTTATCAGGGAAGACAGGAGAAAGATGATACGCTCACACTCACCATGGCTGTAGGAGAAATTCTGGAAAGAAATGGGATTGATGTGGTGTATACCAGAACTGAAGATATATATCAGACTCCGTTTGAAAAAGCAAAACTTGCAAATGAATCCGGGGCAGATTATTTTATTTCTTTTCACAGAAACAGCAGTCCAAGAGATAATCAGTATCAGGGCGCTGAGGTTCTGGTATATGACCGCAGTGGAATAAAATATGAGATGGCTGAAAATATACTTGGAGCGTTGGGGGAGGTTGGATTCCGTGAGATAGGTGTTAAGGAACGTCCCGGTCTGGTAGTATTAAGGAGGACAAAAATGCCTGCACTTCTGGTCGAAGCAGGATTTTTGAATACGGATTCAGATAACGAGCTTTTTGACCAGCAGTTTGATGATACGGCAGATGCCATAGCCGGAGCGATACTTGGTACACTGACGGGAGAAACGATAGAAGATCCTCTTTATTATCGTGTTCAGACAGGGATTTTCAGAAACCGGGAAAATGCAGACAGAATGCTGTATCAGCTGATGGAACAGGGATATCCGTCTTTTATCCTAGAGGAAAACGGTCTTTATAAAGTGCAGACGGGTGCTTTTCAGCAGATAGGAAATGCAGTGGATATGGAACAGAGATTGCGCGATGCAGGATATAGTACTATAATTGTAACAAAATAAATGTTAAGGTTCATTTTGTTTATAGCAAGGGGGTGTAATTTATTCCGGCATGCTTGTGAATAAGATGAGCTTTGATAAGGAAGTTTCAGTTTTTTGCTATAAATGAGCAAATATCGAATTTTGCACAATAGAATCCGTAACACACAGACATAAAGGGAATATTAAGCTTTATATGTGCATCTTATAAAGACAAATTCGTGATGATTTTGTGTACTTTTTCAAATTTGCTCATTCATAGTTTTTTGTAAATTACGGTCAGATACCTGGTGTGTTCGTAAAGTATAAACATGACAAAATAAATATTACAAACGAACAAATGATAAATTTTGTACAATATAGTTTTTAATGAGTAAACACTGAAATTTTGCATAAAAAATTGTAATGTACAGATATAAAGGAAGTGTCAGAGTTTATATGGGAATTATACAGAGATAAACAGATGGACCCTTATTTGATTTTAGAAAATGTACATTTACAGAAGAGTACGTGAGGAAGAGGAAAGATAAACTATATAAAGATAAACGGAAGAGTTTTTGCAGAATTTCCGGAAAGTAAATTGATAGATAAAAACCTTGGAGTGGGAGGAGAGTACAAATGACAGAGTATGAGAAATTTTTGCAGGAATTGGAAACATTTATTTTTGTGGAAAATAAACCGGAGAAAGTGGATATTATTTTTGTTCCGGGAAATGGATATCCGCAGATGGCAGAGCAGGCAGCTATATTATATAAGGAAGGGATTGCTTCCTGCATTCTTCCAAGTGGAAGATATAGTGTTACACTGGGAAAATTTGTGGGGGTTCAGGCAAAATCTGATAAATACTATGAAGATTATCATACAGAATGGGACTTTCTGAAAGATGTTCTTGTAAAAAACGGAGTAAAGGAAAATGATATTTTAAAAGAAGATCGTGCTACTTTTACCTGGGAAAATGCAAAATATTCCAGAATGGTTACAGATGGTAAGGGAATATCTGTAAAAAAAGCTATTATATGCTGCAAAACCTATCATGCCAGAAGAGCGTTGATGTATTATCAGAAGGCATATCCGGAAACTGAATTTCTGGTATGTCCTTCTGAGGCGGATGGAATTAACCGCAGAAACTGGAAAAATACAGAAGAAGGAATTCAGGCAGTCACCGGGGAGGCTACAAGAATCATAAGCCAGTTTTCTCTGATGATGGAATAGAGTAAAAGGACCGAATTATACAAGGGTCCTTTTTTACTGTACAGCAGCTGGAATTTGTGGGTGGAATCATAATGCACTATAATCGATAAAAGAACAAATTTGAAAAAAAGAACAAAATCATCACAAATTTGTCTTTACAAAATGCACATATAGAGCTTACTCTCTCTTTTGTGTCCGTATATTACGGATTCTATTGCGCAGAATTCGATATTTACTCATTTATAGCTATAATTATAAATGAGTAAATACAGGATAAAATTCCATAGCTACAGGCAATCTGGAATGCATTTTTACCTGATGCTATGGATGAAGTGATACAGTACTGTATCAATTTTCGGACAAGATTCCACAAGCTGCTATGGTATGTTTTTGCAAAAATTCTGAGATATCCAGGTCAAAATGCCATTATGGCAGAAATATTGTAATTCATCCGGTTCAGATCACAGAGAATGAAGAGAAAAGTGATACATACTGAAACATAGCCAAAACATGCTAAAAAATTATATTTTAGGGGTGTCGAAAAAAATAGAACTATGATATAATACCTATGTCGTAATGTGAAATATTCTGTTACGAAATGTTTACAAAAACATAAAAATCTGATATATTAAAAACGAATGAAAACAGAAAATCTGTTACAAACAGTTTTCGGTTATAAAATAGATGAAATTAATGATTATTTATTGATGTTGATAATAGATGAGGTGTAATAATGAAAAAAAATAACGGTAAGAGAAATGTACAGTTTTTGGCAGCAGCGGCATTAACAGCAACATTAATGGCAGGGCAGGTCCAGCCGTCGGCAGTTTACGGAAGTGAAACCATTCAGGTCAGCAGTCTGATTCCGGATAATGTGACAGTGGAACAGCCGGTACCTCTTTCCGAGATTTCTCTTCCATCCAGTGAATATGGCATTTTATCATGGGCTGACGAATCAAGCGTACCGTCTGAGCGCGTACAGTCTTATGATGTTGTTTTTCGTCCCTATAATCAGGCAGATCTTTCCAAAATATCCGGCTGGGACGGAAGTTCTGATGTGATCTACAGCAGTGTGACAGTAGTAGTGAGCGGTATCGAAGAAAATGAATCCCAGGAAGAGGAATGGTCTGAGGATCAGGACGACAGCCAGTGGGAGGAAGAAAACAGCGGCACAGAAGAGAATGACAGCCAGGAATCAGAAGACCAGAACACTGGCTCCGAGGGCGAAGATACTGGTGAATCTGACTCAAATGGACAGGAAAACGAGGGCTTTCAGCAGAACAGTGGCGGTGATTCTGCAGATGAAGACAACAATAACTCTAACGGAAACCAACAGTCAGAAGAGGAATCTCAGCAGAACAGCGATTCTACAGAAGAGAATGGCAATCAGGAGTCCGAAGACCAGAATGCTGGCTCCAAGGATGAAGATACCGGTGAATCCAATGGAAACGGACAGGAAAACGGTGAGTCAGAAGGGGAGTCTCAGCAGAATGGAGAATCCCAGGATAATGCCGGAGATAAGGAAGATATGCCGGAAACAGGGGAAAAACCAGAGGTATCTGTAACCCCAGAGCCAACCGTAACACCGGAAGTATCAATAACACCCGAACCAACCATAACACCAGAAGCATCAGTAACTCCGGAACCAACTGTAACTCCGGATGCCGATAAGGATAATATTTTTGAACAGGAAGATCAGAAAGACCAGCGTCCGTCAGATCTGGAAGAGGATCTTACAGAGGAAGAAAAAGAAGAGATGGCTGCGGCAAACCACACCAGCAATGGGATTTCTGTGTCTGGAATTAATCTGCCGTGGTATGTTCAGTTCAGAGCAACCAGTGGAGAAGGTTATCAGTTCACAAATGAGACAGAAGCAAATCTGTTTAAATCATATGAATTTGAACTGTGGGATCTGAGAAATAATACAGAATATGAAATTCCGGACGGAGAATATATCAGTGTTACAGTTCCGGTAAAAGCCGGCTATACATACACCATTGAGCATCTTCTGGACAGTGGGGCAATGGAGACAATTGTTCCAAGTGTGGAAGGAAGCACCATGGTATTCAGTACTCATTCCTTCAGCCCCTTTGGTATCGCAGGAAGCAAACCTCTTGTAGGAGGAGAGATTCAGGAAGACGGGTATGGAGATTTAGCACCGGTTGCAACAGTAACACCTACAGCTGCAGCAGGAGTAACAGCAGTTCCTGAAAAGGATAACGGCAATACAGTACAGAAGCCGCAGGATAACAGTACGGAATCTGATAAACAGACAAATACATCAGAGGACAGTAGTAAAGAAGCTGAGGAAAATGATGGCAATTCCAAATCAGCGGTGAATACAGGGGACAATACAATGATTGCACCATTTATTATCCTGGGTGTGGTAGCTATTGTGGTAGTAGGCGTTATTATTTATTTCAGAAAGAAAAAATAAATCACAGTAAGGCATAAGAAAAAAGCCCTCCCATATAATGTTATGGGGAGGGCTTTTTTTATGAAAACAAAAACTGTTTTAAGATCATTGTTTCTTGCATATGGCCTGACAGGTGTCTGTCTTCTGTTTCTGGCATTCCTGGTATTTCAGTTTGATCTGGGACTGGCGCCGGTATCAGCGGGAATTGTGGCAGTGTATGTAATCTCCTGTCTGGCAGGGGGCTTTATGGCAGGAAAAATCATGCGAAAGGATAAATATTTCTGGGGGATTTTAGTAGGTCTTGCATATTTTATACTTCTTGTTTTGGTATCCTTTGCCGCAGAAGGAAAGTGGGATATGTCTTTTCAGCATTTGCTGACTACTTTTTGTATGTGTCTGGGCGGAGGGGCTCTTGGAGGCATGCTGGCATAACCTAAAAAAAGACTTTTATTTGAGAGAATTTTATGCTATACTATGCCCAGACAATTATATATACATAAGGAGGATATACAATGGAGCATATCAGAACATTAAATACAAAAAATCTGCAGAACACAGTGAAAAAAGGTGGATGTGGTGAGTGCCAGACTTCCTGCCAGTCAGCATGTAAAACTTCCTGTACTGTAGGAAATCAGAGCTGCGAGCATAAATAAGGCGGAGTTCAGGGAAGTCAGTTAAGCAGCGGGGAAATCCGCTGCTTATTCTTTTTAGCAGGAAGATCTGCCTGAAATAAAAAGGCAGATCTGGAAGGCTGAGGTACACAGTCCCTGAGAATAGGAGAGAGCAGGAACCTGCAGAAAAACAGGTTCACCTGGCTTTTGAAGTGGGTTCAGGACAGATGAAATCTGTCCTGGATTTTTCAGGTATAATTTACAGGAAAGGATTTCAAAAAAATGAGTCTGATTCACAGATACCAGAGCAATGGATATAATATTGTTCTTGACATTAACAGTGGATGTATTCACCTGGTAGACCTTGTAACCTATGAGGTTCTGCCATGCATGGAGAACGAACTGTCAACAGAAGAAATCGTGGAAAGGCTGAAAGACAGATTCAGCCCGGAGGAGATCAGAACTTCTGTTTCGGAATGTGAAAAGCTGAAAGAAGAAGGAATGCTTTTTACCAGAGATATTTATGAAAGTGCAATTGATGAGTTTTCAAAAAACAGCCGTCCGGTTGTAAAAGCCCTTTGTCTTCATATTGCCCATGACTGTAATCTTGCCTGCCGCTACTGTTTTGCGGAGGAGGGAGAATATCATGGAAGAAGAGCCCTGATGTCCTTTGAGGTTGGAAAAAAGGCCCTGGATTTTCTGATTGCCAATTCCGGCTCCAGAAGAAATCTGGAGGTGGATTTTTTTGGCGGCGAGCCGCTGATGAACTGGCAGGTGGTAAAAGATCTGGTCAGATATGGAAGAGAGCAGGAAAAGCTTCATAATAAGAAATTCCGCTTTACACTTACAACCAACGGCGTTCTTCTTGATGATGAGGTAATGGAATTCTGCAATCGTGAAATGTCCAATGTTGTTCTCAGTGTAGACGGCCGTAAAGAGGTACACGACTATATGAGACCGTTCCGCAAGGGCGCCGGAAGCTATGACCTGATCATGCCGAAATTCCGGAAATTTGCGGAATCCAGAAATCAGGATAACTATTATGTGAGAGGAACCTTTACCCATCATAATCTTGACTTTTCAAAGGATGTCCTTCATCTTGCAGATCTTGGGTTCAAACAGATTTCTGTTGAGCCGGTAGTGGCTCCGGACGAAGAAGCATATGCTATCCGTAAAGAGGATATTCCCCAGATTCTGGAGGAATATGATACGCTTGCAAAAGAGATGATCAAAAGAGAAAAAGAAGGAAAAGGCTTTAATTTCTTCCATTTTATGATCGATCTTACAGGCGGTCCCTGTGTGTACAAGCGGCTTTCCGGCTGCGGTTCAGGAACAGAGTATCTGGCAGTGACTCCCTGGGGAGATTTTTATCCCTGTCATCAGTTTGTGGGCGAGGAAGAATTCCTGATGGGAAATGTAGACGAGGGAATTACCAGACCGCAGATTCGTGAAGAGTTTAAGGGCTGCAATGTTTATACAAAGGATGACTGCAAAGACTGCTTTGCCAGATTTTACTGCAGTGGGGGCTGCGCAGCCAATGCATATCACTTCCAGAAGGACGTAAAGGGCAGTTATGAGATTGGATGCGAGCTTCAGAGAAAGCGTGTGGAGTGTGCGATCATGATCAAAGCTGCACTTGCAGAGTAAGTGTTCATAAAAATCTGTCCGGCAGTTACTGACTGACGGAAGGGCTGGGAATGAGACGCTGATGATCAGTTTTTTATACGGACAGGAAGTTCGGAAAAGAAAGCCGACACACCGGCTGCTCCATTCTGATACAGCCTGAGTAATAAGATGGATAATTCCTTACGGACTGTAAGGGATATTACCCATAAATATATTGTAGTAGAAGGGAAAAACAATGAAGAAAAAAAGAGGAGTCATTGTACTGGTCCTGACTGCGATCATTACGGTTTTTCTGTGCTATACTGCAGCTGTGGGTCTGGGTCCTACCGGAACCGGAGCGGCAAAAAATATTAAGACCGGTCTTGATCTGTCAGGCGGTGTAAGTATTACTTACGAGGCAAAGGACAAAAACCCGAGCAAGGAAGATATGTCAGATACTGTTTATAAAATGCAGAAGCGTGTGGAACAGTACAGTACTGAGGCGCAGGCATATCAGGAAGGCGACAACCGTATTACAGTGGAAATTCCCGGTGTAACAGATGCGGACAAGATCCTCAATGATCTTGGAAAACCGGGCTCTCTGTGTTTTATTGAACAGACAGACAAGGATGGAAATCAGAACTTTGTTGCCGGTGAAAAAAATTACGAACTCACAAGAAGTCTTGATGAGATCAGAGAAGCCGGTTCTGTAGTTTTGGAAGGTACGGATGTTGCGGACGCAGAAGGCGGTACTTACCAGAATGAAAACGGAGCAAGAGAATATGCGGTAAGCCTGAAGCTTACAAAAGAAGGCAAAAAGAAATTTGCCGAGGCAACAGAGGCAAATGTAGGAAAGCAGATTGCAATTGTCTATGATAATGCTGTTTTGAGTGCGCCTACCGTACAGGAAGCGATTACAGGCGGACAGGCAGAGATCAACGGAATGGGCGGTGTAGAGGAAGCGCAGAATCTTGCATCCTATATCCGTATCGGTTCTTTGAGCCTGGAACTTGAAGAGCTGCGCTCCAGCGTAGTTGCAGCCCAACTGGGAGAAGAAGCAATTACAACAAGTGTGGTTGCAGGAGCAATCGGTCTCGTGATCGTAATTCTGTTTATGATCTTTGCATACAGAATCCCCGGACTGGTGGCGGCAATCGCTCTGATCCTCTATACGGCAATTGAGCTGATCACGCTGAATGCTTTTGATATTACGCTGACACTTCCTGGTATTGCAGGTATCATTCTGGGTATTGGTATGGCAGTGGACGCCAATGTTATTATCTATGCCCGTATCCGGGAGGAAATTGCATCAGGCTCTTCAGTAAGAACAGCGATCAAATCCGGATTCAGCAAAGCATTCTCTGCGATCATTGACGGAAATGTTACAACTCTGATCGCGGCTCTGGTACTGATGTGTCTGGGCTCCGGAACAGTAAAGGGCTTTGCCTACACGCTGGCGCTGGGCATTGTAGTATCCATGTTTACAGCCCTGGTCGTTTCAAGACTGATTGTAAATGCTTTGTATGCGGTAGGTATTCAGGATGAAAAATTCTACGGAAGAGCAAAGCAGAGAAAATGCATTAATTTTGTTGGAAAGAAAAATATTTTCTTTATTATTTCTCTGATTCTGATTCTTGTAGGACCAGTATCCATGATGATCCATCAGAAAACAGATGGAAGTATTCTGAACTACAGTCTGGAATTTTCCGGCGGAACTGCAACTACAGTTACCTTTAATGAGGACATGGATATCAAAGAAATTGACTCGGAGGTAACACCTGTTGTAGAAAAAGTAACCGGAGATAAAAACGTACAGCCTACCAAGGTTGTGGGAACAAACCAGGTGGTTATTAAGACACGTGCTCTGTCTCAGGCGGAAAGAGAAAAACTCAATCAGGCAATGGTTGATAATTTTGATGTAGACCAGACTCTGATCTCCACAGAAAGTATTTCTTCTACAGTAAGTTCTGAAATGAGACAGGATGCTTTTGTGGCAGTTGTTGTTGCGACTCTGTGTATGCTGGCATATATCTGGATCCGTTTTAAGGATGTCCGTTTTGCAAGCAGTGCGGTTCTGGCTCTTGTACATGACGTACTTGTTGTATTTGCCTTTTATGCCCTTGCGCGTATCTCTGTTGGAAATACCTTTATTGCATGTATGCTGACAATTGTAGGTTACAGTATCAATGCAACCATTGTTATTTTTGACCGTATCCGTGAAAACATTAAGAAAATGGGAAGCCGTGCAGATCTTACAGAGATTGTCAATGACAGTATCACACAGACGCTTACCAGAAGTATTTATACTTCTCTGACAACCTTTGTTATGGTAGCAGTGCTCTATATCATGGGCGTATCTTCTATTCGTGAATTTGCGCTGCCTCTGATGGTAGGTATTGTATGCGGAGCTTATTCTTCTGTTTGTATTACAGGTTCTCTGTGGCTTGTGATGAAACGTGGCTTTGGAAAAAACAAGGTTCAGGCTGTTGCTTCAAAGAATCCGGATGTGGAAAATAAAAGTGCGGATCAGACATCTGTGAATGGTCAGAAACAGCCAAAAAAGAAAAACCGTAAAAGAGTAGCGGAACGTCTTGCAGCTCAGGAAGCGGAAAAAAACGCAGAAGAAAATAAAACAGAATAAAACAGGATTGTCCCGGGGCAGCAGGCTGTCCCGGGATGTGTTTTTACAGGAGAAAAAAATGGAAAAATGGGTAGTAACAGCAAAAAAAGCAGACTTTCAGAAAATCGGGCAGACCTTTGGCATTGATCCGGTGATCGCGCGTCTGATCAGGAACAGAGATGTGGAAGGTATGGAAAATATCCGCTCGTATCTGTACGGAACGCTGGAAGAGCTTCCTTCTCCGTGGCTTTTAAAGGATATGAAAAAAGCTGTGGAGATCCTGAAAGACAAGATTGATCAGAAAGCCAGAATCAGGATCATCGGGGATTATGATATTGACGGAGTAACTGCCACTTATATTCTTCTTACGGGATTTCGCCGTCTTGGGGCAAGGGTGGATACCTATATTCCGGACAGAATAAAGGACGGATACGGAATGCACAGTCAGCTGATCGAAAAGGCGTCAGAGGACGGAATCGATACGATCATTACCTGTGACAACGGAATTGCAGCGTCTGCGGAAATTCAGCAGGCAAAGGAAAAGGGTATGACAGTGATTGTAACGGATCATCATGAAATCCCTTATCGAGACACGGATAAAGGGAGGGAATGGATTGTTCCTGAAGCAGATGCAGTGATCAATCCGAAACAGTCGGACTGTCCATATCCAAACAAAAATATCTGTGGAGCCGTGGTTGCATGGAAACTGATCTGGGCTCTTTATGAGACATATGGAATTGACAGAAATGAGATCCTGGAATTTTCTGAACCGGCAGCGGTGGCAACTGTGGGAGATGTGATGGATCTTCAGGGGGAAAACCGCATTATTGTAAAGGAAGGGCTGAGACGGCTTCCAACTACAAAGAATCAGGGATTTCGCGCTCTCATTGAGGCAAACGGCCTGGGAGGTGAACGGATCACAGCCTATCATGTGGGATTTGTGCTGGGACCATGTATCAATGCCAGCGGAAGGCTGGACACTGCGGCCCGGGCTCTGCGGCTTCTTTGTACAGAGGATGCGGACAGAGCGGCGAAGGAGGCCGGGGATCTGGTTGCATTAAACCAGAGCAGAAAAGCCATGACAGAAAAAGGCAGGGAAGAGGCAGAGCGCATCATTGAAAGTCAGGGGCTTTCCTCAGACCGGGTTCTGGTAGTGTATCTGCCGGAATGCCATGAAAGCCTGGCGGGGATAATTGCTGGAAGGCTGAGGGAAAAATATTATAAGCCTTCATTTGTGCTGACAAAGGCAGAAAAGGGAGCCAAGGGCAGCGGCCGCTCCATTGAAGCCTATTCCATGTATGACGAGCTGGTTAAGTGCAGTGATCTTCTGGAACAGTTTGGAGGTCATCCCATGGCGGCAGGACTGTCTCTGGCAGAAGAAAATATCGACGCATTCCGAAAAAGGCTGAATGAGGTATGTACGCTGACAGAGGAAGAGCTTGTGCCTAAGGTGGTGATCGATGTTCCCATGCCGATTTCTTATCTGTCCAGAACGCTGACAGAGCAGCTGTCTGTTCTGGAACCTTTTGGCAAAGGAAATTCAAAGCCTCTGTTTGCCCAGAAGGGACTTCGCGTTTTAAATCTGAGAATTTTTGGAAAGAATCAGAATGTGGCAAAAATGTGTCTGATGGACGGACAGGGAAATTCTGTAGATGCAGTATATTTTGGAGCAGCGAAAGAATTTGAACAGTATGTACAGCAGAAAGAGCTGATTTCCGTGACGTATTATCCGGAGATCAACGTCTATCAGGGAAGAGAAAGTCTCCAGGCGGTAATCCGCAATTATTTTTAACTGCAGCAGGAAACAGTGGAGAGTGGTTCATATGGCGTGGGTTTACACTGTGAACGGAGCGAACAGCAGCGGTATTTGGCGAGACTTGTCGGGTTTTGGATTGATTCCATAAAAAAAAAGTGATATACTGATTTAGATTTATATTATAGAAAAAAGGTGGAGGTGCGGGATTATGAAGAAAATTGAGGATTATGTAAGAAGTATTCCGGATTTTCCGGAACCGGGCATTATTTTTCGTGATGTAACAAGTATTCTGCAGGATGCGGACGGACTGAAACTGGCAATTGATTCCATGCAGGAATGTCTGAAGGACACAGATGTGGATGTGATCGTTGGAACAGAGTCAAGAGGATTTATGTTCGGAGTTCCGATCGCATACAATCTTCATAAGCCATTTGTACCGGTACGTAAAAAAGGTAAGCTTCCATGTGAGACAGTATCCAGAAGCTATGATCTGGAATATGGAAGCGCAACCATAGAAATGCACAGAGACTCCATCAAACCGGGACAGAAGGTTGCGGTAATTGATGATCTGATCGCTACAGGAGGTACGGTTGAGGCGGCTGTGAAGCTTATTGAAGAGCTTGGCGGAGAGGTTGTCAAAATCGTATTTCTTATGGAACTTGCCGGTCTGAAAGGCCGTGAGAAACTGGCTGGCTATGATGTGGCTTCTGTGATCCGATACGAAGGGAAATAACCACAGACGGAGAGTACGACGGCTGCTAAAGAAGAACAGGCAGCAGAATATCAGACAGGTGGGAGAGAATGACAGAAAGAAATAAAAATATACAAACGGAAAAAAGTCCGGGCGCTGTAGATCAGGCAAAAATTGAATCCGTGAAAAAGGCAGATGCAGCGGTAAAATCCATGAGTGATTTTACAAGTCCGGAAGTTCTGTATCAGGAATTGATCACCAGTGTGAGAAAATACCATCCGTCTACGGATATTTCCATGATACAGAAAGCCTACGAGGTAGCAAGAGAGGCTCATAAGGATCAGAAAAGAAAATCCGGGGAGCCCTATATCATCCATCCGCTCTGTGTGGGAATCATTCTTGCAGATCTGGAGCTGGATAAAGAGACGATCGTTGCGGGACTTCTTCATGATGCGGTAGAGGACACCTGGATGACCTATGAAGAGGTAGAAAAGGAATTCGGTTCCGAGGTTGCTCTTCTGGTGGACGGCGTTACCAAGCTGGGACAGCTGAATTATTCCAAGGACAAGGTGGAGCTTCAGGCAGAAAATTTAAGAAAAATGTTTCTTGCCATGGCAAAGGATATCAGAGTAATTCTGATCAAGCTTGCGGACCGTCTCCACAATATGCGTACTCTGCAGTACATGCGTCCGGAAAAGCAGCAGGAAAAGGCCAGGGAGACCATGGATATTTATGCGCCCATTGCCATGCGCCTTGGTATATCGAAGATCAAGGTGGAACTGGATGATCTTTCGCTTAAATATCTGAAGCCGGATGTGTACTATGATCTGGTAGACAAGGTTTCCCTGAAAAAAAGTGAACGACAGGATTTTGTCAACGGAATTGTGAAACAGGTAAAGCAGCATATGGAGGATGCGGGAATCCAGGCTCAGGTAGACGGACGGATCAAGCATTTCTTCAGCATCTATAAAAAAATGGTCAATCAGGGCAAGACCATTGATCAGATCTATGACCTTTTTGCAGTCAGGATCCTGGTGGACAATGTAAAAGACTGCTATGCGGCTCTGGGTGTGATCCACGAAATGTACAAACCGATTCCCGGCCGCTTTAAAGACTACATTGCCATGCCGAAGCCTAATATGTACCAGTCTCTTCATACGACCCTGATCGGACCAAGCGGACAGCCTTTTGAGATTCAGATCCGTACCTATGAAATGCACAAAACAGCAGAATATGGTATTGCGGCGCACTGGAAATATAAGGAGTCCTCTGACGGAAAGGTACCTGTAGGAAAAAGTGAAGAGGAAAAACTGAACTGGCTGAGACAGATCCTGGAATGGCAGAGAGATATGTCTGATAACCGGGAATTTATGAGCCTTCTGAAAAACGATCTGGATCTTTTTGCAGACAGTGTTTACTGTTTCACTCCTCAGGGGGATGTGAAAAACCTTCCGGCAGGATCCACGCCTATTGATTTCGCCTACTGTGTGCACAGTGCAGTAGGAAACCGTATGGTAGGCGCCCGGGTAAACGGCAAGCTTGTTCCCATTGAATATGAGATCCAGAATGGTGACAGAATTGAGATCATCACATCACAGAATTCCCAGGGACCAAGCCGTGACTGGCTGAAAATGGTAAAAAGCACCCAGGCAAAAAACAAGATCAATCAGTGGTTCAAAAAGGAACTGAAGGAAGACAATATTTTAAAGGGCAAGGACATGCTGGCTCAGTATGCCAAATCCAAAGGCTACAAGATCGGTACCTACAGCAAGAGTCAGTATCTTGAGGCAGTTATGCGCAAATACGGTTTCCGTGACTGGGATTCCGTTCTGGCTGCCATCGGACACGGAGGGCTGAAAGAAGGTCAGGTCTTTAACAAGCTGATGGAGGCTTACGAAAAAGAGCATGCCAAAAAGATCACGGATCAGGATGTTCTGGATGCTGCCACAGATGCTCATGAAAAGCTTCATCTGGTAAAATCCAAGGGCGGAATTGTTGTCCGTGGCATCCATGATGTTGCAGTTCGTTTTTCAAAATGCTGCAGTCCCATTCCCGGCGACGAGATTGTGGGATTTGTTACAAGAGGACGGGGAATCACCATTCACCGTACCGACTGTGTAAATATTCTTAATATGTCAGAAACAGACAGGACAAGGCTCATTGAGGCTGAGTGGCAGGCAGATACCAGAGCTTCGGAAAAATATATGGCAGAGCTTAAGATCTTTGCCAACAACCGTACCGGACTTCTGGTAGACCTTTCAAAAATATTTACAGAGCGTAAGATTGATGTAAAAAATATGAACTGCCGTACAAGCAAGCAGGATAAGGCGACCATTGCCGTAAGCTTTGAGGTAGGCAGCAAAGAGGAGCTGGCGTCTCTTGTAGAAAAAATCCGCCAGGTGGAAAGTGTGATCGATGTGGAGCGTACCACAGGCTGATCAGTCATAAAAATACAGGGACAGAGAAAGAGGGGACCGATATGAAAAATTCAGAGCTTCAGACATGCGTTCTTGGTTCTGTATCAACCAACTGCTATCTGCTGAAAAACAAAAACACAGGGGAGCTTCTGATCGTGGATCCGGCGGATCATGCACAGGAAATCTTTTCCAGAATAAGGGAAATGCAGGCGAAGCCTGCTGCAATTCTTTTAACCCATGGTCATTATGACCACATTCTTGCAGTGGAGGACGTAAAAAAAGAATACCAGATTCCGGTTTATGCCTGTGAAAAAGAAGCAGGGACTCTTCTGGATCCTTCCGCAAATCTGTCCGGATACGGAAACCGCTCCTGTTCCCTGAAGGCAGATATACTTCTTGAAGATCTTCAGGCTTTTGAGGCTGCGGGCTTTTCCGTTCAGATGCTTCACACACCCGGACACACTCCGGGAAGCTGCTGCTATTATCTGAAGGATGAAGGAATCCTGTTCAGCGGAGATACGCTGTTTTATGGTTCTGTGGGAAGAACCGATTTTCCGGGAGGAAGCACGGCTCAAATTGTGGAAAGCCTTCACAGACTTACAGATTCTCTTCCTGAGGAAACAGAAGTTTATCCCGGACACGATATTTCAACCACTATCGGTTATGAAAAGAGGTACAATCCATTTGTATAAGATCAGTATTCTGTTTGACAACAGAGAATTTGAACATGATATTTATGAGCTGATCCGAGCCTTTTACCCGGAGGCTGAAATTGCAGTTTCCTATGAAGAGGAAGACGGGGCAAATACAGCGGATCTTCTGTTCCGGGTGGAAAAGCAGGAGCAGAGTTTTATAATCCGGTATCAAAATGAAAGCAATACCGGGGTGACAAGTGCAGAGATCATAAAGGGGCACTCTTCGGATGATGCCCCTCTTTCCTGTACGGAAGAAAAAGATGCAGCCAGACAGCAGCGCAAGGAGCAGAAGGATGTTCTGAAATACTCATTATATAAACTTCTGACAAAGCTTACTGGAAAGACCCTTCCATGGGGAAATCTTACAGGGATCCGGCCGGCAAAGCTTGCCATGGCAATGATTGAAGCCGGAATGAAAAATTCAGAGATTGCAGAAGAAATGCGGAAACGTTATCTGGTAAGTCCTGAAAAAACAGCTCTTGCCATTACCATTGCCAACCGGGAAAGAGAAATTCTGAAGGACATTGATTATGAAAACGGATACAGCCTTTATGTGGGGATTCCTTTCTGCCCGAGTATCTGTCTTTACTGTTCTTTCAGCTCCTATCCTCTGAAGCAGTGGAAGGACAGAGTGGAGCTTTACCTGGATGCGCTCTGTAAGGAAATCCGGGAAGTTTCTTCTATTATGAAGAAAAAAGGACGTAAGCTGGATACGGTTTATATTGGCGGCGGAACGCCGACTACCCTGGAGCCGGATCAGCTTCAGAGACTTCTGGATACCCTGACGGAACATTTTGACTGCAGAAACCTGGCTGAGTTTACCATTGAAGCAGGAAGACCGGACAGCATTACCAGAGAAAAGCTTCAGGTGATCCGGAAATATCCGGTAAGCAGGATTTCCGTGAACCCTCAGACTATGAATCAGGAGACTCTGGAGATTATCGGAAGACGCCATACTGCGGAGGAGACAAGGCAGGCCTTTTACCTTGCACGGGAATGTGGATTTGACAATATCAATATGGATCTGATCGTTGGACTTCCGGGTGAAGATCTGAAAAAGGTACAGTATACCCTGGATGAAATTAAAAGGATGGCTCCGGACAGTATTACGGTTCATTCTCTTGCGGTAAAAAGGGCGGCAAGGCTGAATATTTTTAAAGATAAATATCAGGAAATGACCTTTGAAAATAATCAGGAAATCATGGAAATGACCATGAAAACAGCCTATGAAATGGGAATGGGTCCTTATTATCTGTACAGACAGAAAAATATGAAGGGCAATTTTGAAAATGTAGGTTATGCAGAGGTTGACAAAGCCGGGATTTACAATATACTAATTATGGAAGAGAAACAGCCCATTATCGCACTGGGAGCAGGCGGATCTTCAAAGCTGGTATTTGATCATGGGGCGAGGATCGAGCGTGTGGAGAATGTGAAGGATGTATGGAATTATATTACCCGTATTGATGAAATGATTGAAAGAAAACGGGTGGCTGTTGACCGATGGCTTTAAGGACAGGAGGTGTGCAGATTGAGTGCGGCGCAGGCAGACGCAGAAAAGACAGCAGACAGAATACTGGATTTTGACCTTTCAGCAGAGCTGAATCATGGGATTGTTGTCAGCAACCTTGCGTATGCGGTGGCTTCCGAGCTGGGGCTGGAGCAGGAAATCTGTTATGAGCTTGCTGTTGCGGGAATGCTTCACGATATCGGCAAGCTGAAGCTGACAGAATACATTAACGGACGCGAAAGGGATCCTCTTCTGATCGAGGAGCTAAAATATGTGCGTATGCATTCTACTCTGGGCTATGAGGAATTAAAAGATCAGGGGTATTCAGAGTTTGTTCTGGAAAGCATTCTCTATCATCATGAGAATTATGACGGAACCGGATATCCCGATAATCTCATTGGAGATCAGATCCCCATTGGAGCCAGGATCTTGAGAGTGTGCGATGTATTTGCAGCGCTTACATCTGACAGGCCATACAGGACTGCGTTTGATGTTGCAACTGTAATGGAGCTTATGATCGATGAGATCAAAAATTTTGATATGGAAGTTTTTCTTGCATTTCAGAGAATTATACATAATAAATAACAGGAGGCAGGCATGGCATTAAAGAAAAAACCAGTAACCGGTATGAAGGATATTTTACCGAAGGAAATGGAAATCCGAAACTATGTAATGAATATGATCCGGGAAACCTATGGGAAATTCGGATTTTCTTCTATTGAAACTCCCTGTGTGGAGCATATTGAAAACCTCAGCAGCAAGCAGGGCGGCGAAAATGAGAAACTGATTTTTAAGATCCTGAAAAGAGGAGAAAAGCTGAAGCTGGAAAGCGCAAAGGAGGAAGCGGATCTTGTGGATTCCGGACTTCGCTATGATCTGACAGTGCCTCTTTCCAGATATTATTCCAATCATGCCAATGAGCTTCCGGCTCCTTTTAAGGCGCTGCAGATGGGAAATGTATGGAGAGCAGACCGCCCTCAGAGAGGCCGTTTCCGTCAGTTTATGCAGTGTGATATTGATATTTTAGGAGAGCCTACTTATCTGGCTGAAATTGAGCTTGTGCTGGCAACCACAACACTTCTGGGCAAACTGGATTTTCATAATTTTACCATCAGGATCAATGACCGTAAAATTCTGAAGGCAATGGCTCAGTACAGCGGATTCCCGGCAGAAAGCTTTGATACCGTGTTTATTATTCTTGACAAGATGGACAAGATCGGTCTTGAGGGAGTTTCCGAAGAGCTGGAAAAAGAAGGCTTTGCAAGAGAAAGCATTGACACGTATCTTGGCATGTTCCGTGAGATCACCTCTGATATCCAGGGTGTGCGCTACATTAAAGAAAAGCTGAAGGATGTTCTTGATCCAAAGGTTGCAGAGGATCTGGAAACCATTATCGCTTCTGTGGACGCGGTAAAGAGCGCGGACTTTAAGATTTCCTTTGACCCTACGCTGGTGCGGGGAATGTCCTATTATACAGGTCCGATCTTTGAGATCGCAATGGATGAATTCGGCGGTTCTGTAGGCGGCGGCGGACGTTATGACGAGATGATCGGCAAATTTACAGGACAGAACACAAGCGCCTGCGGATTTTCTATTGGATTTGAAAGAATTGTCATGCTGCTTCTGGAAAGAGGCTATGAGGTTCCGGGAACCGGCGAAAAGAAGGCGTATCTCATTGAAAAGAACATGCCTGCAGACAAGCTTCTGACAATTCTGAAGCAGGCTGAAGAGGAAAGAAGAAATGGAACTCAGGTAACCATTTCTATTATGAAGAAAAATAAAAAATTCCAGAAAGAACAGATGATGACAGAAGGCTATACTGAATTCGTTGAGTTTTTCAGGGATAAATTATAAAAAGGAGTAAGATCATGGCTGAAAGTATGAAGGGACTGCACAGAACCTGCCGCTGTGCGGAAGTAACAAAAGAGATGACAGGCAGCAGAGTGACTCTGATGGGATGGGTGCAGAAAGCCAGAAACAAAGGCGGACTTGTATTTGTTGATCTGAGAGACCGTTCCGGAATCATGCAGGTGATTTTTGAAAACGGAAGTATTGATGAAGAAGGTTTTGAGAAAGCCGGAAAGCTGAGAAGTGAATTTGTGATCGCAGTTACCGGTATTGTGGAAAAACGAGGCGGGGCCGTAAATGAAAACCTTGCCACAGGAGAGCTGGAACTTCGTGCCAATGAGCTTCGCGTACTTTCCGAGTCAGAGGTTCCTCCTTTCCCAATAGAGGAAAACAGCAAAACAAAGGATGAGATCCGTTTAAAATACCGTTATCTGGATCTGAGAAGACCGGATATCCAGAGAAATCTTATGATGAAAAGCCAGGTTGCCACTCTCACCAGAAAATTCTTTGCAGAAGAAGGTTTTCTGGAGGTGGAGACTCCGATCCTTGGAAAGAGTACACCGGAAGGCGCCAGAGATTACCTGGTTCCGTCCAGAGTTCATCCGGGCAGCTTTTACGGACTGCCGCAGTCTCCGCAGCTTTACAAGCAGCTTCTTATGTGTTCCGGATATGACCGTTATATCCAGATCGCGCGCTGCTTCCGTGATGAAGATCTTCGTGCGGACCGTCAGCCGGAGTTTACCCAGATCGATATGGAACTGTCCTTTGTGGATGTAGACGATGTCATTGATGTAAATGAAAGATATCTTGCATACCTGTTTAAAGAGGTTTTGGATGTGGATGTTCAGCTTCCGATCCAGCGTATCACCTGGCAGGAGGCCATGGACCGTTTTGGTTCTGACAAGCCGGACATGCGTTTCGGAATGGAGCTTCATGATGTCAGCGAAACAGTAAAGGACTGTGAGTTTGTGGTATTTAAGGGCGCTCTTGAAGCAGGCGGAACTGTCCGCGGAATCAACGCAGAGGGACAGGGATCCATGCCCAGAAAGAAAATCGACAAGCTTGTGGAATTTGCAAAGGGATATGGCGCGAAAGGTCTCGCCTATATTGCTATTGCAGAAGACGGATCAAGAAAGTCCTCTTTTTCCAAATTCATGAAGGAAGAAGAGATGGACGCTCTTGTTCAGGCGATGGAAGGAAAGCCGGGAGACCTGCTTCTTTTTGCCGCTGATAAGAACAAAGTAGTTTATGATGTGCTTGGCGCTCTCCGTGTGGAGCTTGCAAAACAGATGGAGCTTCTGGATAAGAACGAGTATCGTTTTGTGTGGGTAACAGAATTCCCGCTTCTTGAGTGGAGCGAAGAGGAGAACCGCTTTACTGCCATGCATCATCCGTTCACCATGCCTATGGAAGAGGATCTTCCGCTTCTGGATACAGATCCGGGCAAGGTTCGTGCAAAAGCGTATGACATTGTACTGAATGGAAATGAGATTGGTGGAGGAAGTGTGAGAATCCATCAGAATGATATTCAGGAAAAAATGTTTGAAAAGCTTGGATTTACGGAAGAATCTGCTTATGAACAGTTCGGATTCCTTCTGAATGCCTTTAAATACGGTGTTCCGCCTCATGCAGGACTGGCTTACGGACTTGACCGTCTGGTTATGCTGATGGCAAAGGTTGACAGCATCCGTGAAGTGATCGCTTTCCCGAAAGTGAAAGATGCGTCCTGCCTTATGACACAGTCTCCAAGCGTTGTCAGTGAAGCGCAGTTACAGGAACTTGGACTTGAGACTGCTCCGGAGAAAACAGAAGAATAAGATACAGTCAGATGACTGTAAAATAAGAAAAGGGCTTTTCCGTTTTGGGAAAGCCCTTTTAGCTCTATAACAGATCAATTTTCTTCAGAAATATTTTCGCCGGAGGAATCAGGATTCTCATCAGGGTTTTCTTCCGGGGAAAGCTCTTCTTCCACGGGAGTACTGCTGAGAGTGCCAAAGATTCCGGCTCCGATCACCTGCCCGTCATCCTGCAGCTTCCAGGAAGCGCCGTCGTTGGTAAGAGAAAAGCTTGCCGGGTGCGTCAGTGTTTTTGTATTGTCTTCTATGCTTTTCAGAAGAAGCTCCAGAGAATGATTATATCGTTTCTGAGAACCGTCGATGACTGCCTGTGGAGACGCAAGATATTCTTCCAGTTCTTTCTGATAAGCAGTAAGAATTGCATTGCTGTCAAAGGTAGTGATCTCGGCTTCTACGGTAGCCTGATAGCTTTTTATCTGAGAAGAGGTTATTTTAAAATCAAAGTTTTTATGCATTTGTTCCACCAGAGCGCTGGCAATGGAAGCTTTTGCATCATCTGAAGTATTCAGAAGGCTTTCCAGACCAAGATAGTTGCTCATCTGATCCAGATCCATAGTTTTCAGGGTGTTTAAATAGACGGTCAGTGTTTCCTCCGGCGTCAGGAGGTCACTGTCAGAGAGATAAGTGATAAGACCGCCGACAAGACTGTTTTCCAGTTCATGAGTACGTCTGATTTCCCATTCTTCTTCCTTTTCTGTACCCTGGTTGCTAAGGGTCAGGGAGCAGCTGGTTTCTACAGTTTTATACTGATTATTTTTCAGAAGTTCACTGAGGATGAGATAACGGTCCTCCAGGGAACCGGAATTTTCTTCTGTATTCTGAGAAGAGGAAGCTGCGGCAAGCAGGATTGCGTTTTCAAGATGAGAAACCGCGTAATCTTTTGCGAGAGCCTGAGCGTCAATGGTGGTGAGCTTCAGGTTTGCAGAAGCTTCTTTCTTGTCTTTGGCAACTTTGATACGTTGGATTTTGTAGTCAAAATCCTCGAAAAAAAGAGAAAAAACATCTTCAACTTCCTTGGAAAGTTCGGTTTTTTCTGTGGCATCCGGAAACAGCTCCTGATAGGAAATATACTTCTGAGCCGTATCAGAATCCAGATTTTTCAGGAGATCCAGTTCATTTGTAATGACGCCCTCCACATCTGACTTATCTGAGTGGGAACAGCCGATGATCATTGATACGGCAAAGATAAGCACGAGAAGCGGAATCAGACCTTTTGCGATCTTCATATGATTCTTTCCTTTCCAAAATATTCCCTTCCATTTTACCAGATAACAGGGTAAAAGTCAAAAAAACGGAAATTAGGTGTAATTTTTCTAAAAAAAGAATGAAAAAACTGTGAAACCACAGGTGATTTTTGTCAGGACTTTTCTTTTAAAGCGTAATCTGCTATGATAGTACAGTCAGATAGTTCGTTGCTGTGAAGGTCGTGAACAGTAATGATAGTTCCTTTGTTTACAGGGAGGTAAAAATAAAAAATATGAAAAAACGTATTTTGATCCTTTTGGGGATTCTTATAATTGGCGGCGCTGCAGGAGGAGTCTGCTGGAAACTGGGATTTTTCGGGCAGGAGCAGGAAAGCGGAGAAACCGCCTACGTTACAGAAATCAGCCAGATTACCGGAGACGTTGCGGGAATCGCAAACAGGTATGCCGGTGTTGTGGAACCGCAGAAAACAGAAGAGGTAGAGCTGGAAAACGGACGTAAAGTAAAAACAGTGAAAGTAAAGACCGGCGAGGAGGTAAAGCAGGGACAGCTTCTTTTTGAATATGATCTTACCAGTATCCAGGAGGATCTGGAGGAGACCCAGCTTGATCTTGACCGTCTGAAAAATGAAGCCGCCAGTCTGAGCGAACAGATCGCCACTCTTGAAAAAGAAAAAAAGCAGGCGGAAAAAGACGACCAGCTCTCTTATACCATTGAGATCGAAACAAATAAAATGAATCTCAAAAAAAATGAATACAGTCAGAAAAGCAAGCAGGCGGAGATTACGAAGCTCCAGAATACAATGGGAAATACAGAAGTACGAAGTCCTATTGACGGAGTGATCCAGAAGATCGATACCACAAAGCTTACAACAGATGACAGCGGCATGGACGATATGGATCAGGATATGAGCTATTCTGATACTGGTATGACAGGAGAAAGCAGTCAGAATGCTTTTATTACCATTCTCAGTACGGGAGCATACAGGATCAAAGGAACGGTTAATGAGATGAACGTAGGAAGCATTATCGAAGGAGAACCTGTGATCATCCGTTCCCGTGTGGACGAAAACCAGGTATGGAAGGGAACCATGGGAAGTGTTGACAGAGAAAGCGCCAATTCCCAGAGCAGCAGCAACGCATGGGGAATGATGGATGCAAGCGGCGACTCCCAGACATCCTCCACTACATATCCTTTTTATGTGGAACTGCAGTCCTCTGAGGGCCTGATGCTTGGGCAGCATGTATACATTGAGCCGGATGAGGGACAGGAGGAGAAAAAAGAAGGCCTGTGGATCAGTGAATTTTATATTGTGGATGCAGACACCAACAGTCCTTATGTATGGGCGGCAGACAAGGATAAGCGCCTGGTAAAGAAAAGCGTGATCCTGGGACAGTATGATGAAACTCTGGGTGAATATGAAATCGTAGAGGGACTTACCAAAAAAGACTGCATTGCCTATCCTTCCCAGCTTTATGAGGAGGGAATGAAAACAACGACCAACAGCGCGGCTGCTACGGACTTTACTGCTCTGGAAATGGAGAATACCGGAAACGGAGATGAGGGAGCGCAGCCGGCAGAAGCGCCTGCGGAGGAAATTCCGGCAGACGACGGTTCGGCAGAGATACCGGAGGCAGTGACAGAAGAGATGCCTGCAGAGGAATTTTCAGAGGAGGAGAGTGTTCCTTCAGACATGGGAAGCGGCATGGAGGATTCTATGGTAGAAATGGTTCCGGATACGGCTCTTCCTGAGAATGAGGTTCTGGTTCCGGCAGGCGATGAATAACAGGAGGAATGGAATGATTCTTGAATTAAAAGGAATTTATAAAGATTACATTCAGGGAAAGATGACGGTTCCTGTTCTGAAAGATGTGAACTTTTCCATGGAGGAAGGCGAATATGTGGCGATCATGGGGCCTTCAGGTTCCGGAAAAACAACGCTGATGAACATTATCGGGTGTCTGGATCAGGCCACGAAGGGCAGCTTTTTTCTGGACGGGCAGGATATCCGTTCCTGTTCGGAAAACGCCATGTCGGATATCAGGCTGAATAAGATCGGCTTTGTGTTCCAGAGCTTTCATCTGCTTCCAAGGCAGTCTGCTCTTGCAAATGTGGAGATGCCGCTGAATTATGCAAAGGTTCCAAAAAAGGAACGCCGGGAAAGAGCGCTGAAAGCATTGGACAGAGTAGGGCTTTCAGACCGTGTGGATTTCCGGCCCAATCAGCTTTCCGGAGGCCAGATGCAGCGAGTAGCTATCGCAAGAGCAATTGTAAACAGCCCCAAGCTTCTTCTGGCAGATGAGCCTACCGGTGCGCTGGACAGTAAATCAGGCGCGCAGGTAATGGAACTTTTTCAGAAGCTGAATGACGAGGGTGTAACGGTTCTGATGATCACACATGATCCGGATATTGCCGCCCATGCAAAACGGGTGGTGACGATCCGCGACGGTGTGCTTCAGGAAAAAGAGGTGAAATCATGAAAAATGCCAAAAAGATCATCATAGGTGTTGTTGTGGTGGCTCTGGTGGCAGGAGGTGCTGCGGGTGGAGCAGTTTATCTAAAAAGTAATAACAAAGAGACAGTAGGCGTAGTCAGTGTGGACAGCCTGGCCTCTGATTATTATATGGACGATACCACTCTGGATGGAAATATTGTTACAAATGTGACACAGAATGTAACGGTGGACAAAGACATGATCATCAAAGATCTGTATGTTCAGAAAGGCGACACCGTAAAAAAAGGAGACAAGCTGATGTCCTTTGACATGACTCTTGTCCAGATGGAACTGAATATTGCAAAGTTAAAAAAACAGAAGCAGGAGCAGGATCTGGAAAAAGCTGTCAACAGGCTGAACAGCCTGAAGAACGGGGGTCCCATTGAGGAAGAGGACAGCCAGCTTCCGGATCTGCCGACGGACAACAGTACATCTGATACTGAGATGGCCTCGGCAGCAGGAAACGTAAACGGAAGCTATCTGGCAGCCATAATCAGACCGATTCTGGCTGCTGCAGATGTGGGGCTTGTGACAGAGGATGATTTTTCTTCCGGTGATTCTGATACCGGAGCTGATCAGGAAGACACCGGTGCACAGCCGGATTCCGGCGATCAGGGAGTTTCCGGTGACGACAGCTTTGTTGATTTTGGAGACGGAAATCAGGAACAGATCACACCGGATCCCTCTGTGACACCTTCACCGGAACCGCTTCCTTCTGAAGCACCGGATGAAGAATTTACAGATACCCCTTCAGACAATGACATTGAGATCATTGATCCGGAACCGGACAGTAATGAAAGTGACATTACAGACGGTGAACCGGAGTTTTATCAGAAGCTGGATGCAGATACGGTTCCTTTTACAGGAACAGGTACAGAGGAAGATCCTTTTGTATTTCTCTGCAGCTCAGCCAAAGGAAAAGTCGTTGCCACCGGAGGATTTTTAAACAAAATGGCAGGCTTTAAGGCGGATGGAACAAAGGAACCGGGAATCAATGGATACTGGTATCAGCTGGAATTTCATCAGAATGACACGATCACGAACTTTGCAGACAGAAAAGAATCCTGCACCGGCTATTATCTGATAGACGGAAGTCTTCTGGAAAAAATGGTAGAGGAAACCGCTTCTGTAGAATATACTCTTGAGGGCGCTTCTCACTATGAAGATGATTTTGAGATTCCCGGCGGCGGAGACGATATGGGCGGCAGTGATCCGGACGTGACCATTTCCAGAGAAGAGGCCATTAAGATCCAGCAGACAAAGGTAGAAGGTCTGAAGCTGGATATCAGACAGAGTGACATTGATATTGGCAAGCTGGAAAAAAAGGTAAACAAGGAAGTTATTTACAGTAAGCTGGACGGAACCATTGCAAAGGTAGGTGATCCGGTTACAGGAGTATCAGACGGAAATGCATTTATGACTATAAAAAGCAAAGAAGGCTACTATGTAAAAGGTACGGTCAGCGAACTGCTTCTGGATAAGCTCCAGGAGGGGACAATTCTGAACTGTTCCGGCTCAAACGGAGTTTTTGATGCAGAGGTTGTGGATGTATCTGAGTATCCGGTATCGGATGAGGTTTACGGAACAGGCATGGGAAATCCAAATGTTTCTTATTATACTTACAGTGCCACGATCACAGATAAATCAGTTCAGGTAACAGAGGATGACTGGCTGAGTGTTAATATCCAGGGAGGCACAGATAATTCAGGAGTCATTGTTCTGGACAAAGCGTTTGTAAGAACTGAAAACGGAGCTTATTATGTGTATAAGGAAGAAAACGGAGTACTGAAAAAGCAGCCTCTGACTGTTGGCGGAAATGCAAACGGCGGAATGTCTGTAATTGTAAAAGGCGGAATTACCAGAGAAGATAAGATTGCATTCCCTTATGGAAAAACAGCAAAAGAGGGTGTAAAAACAAAAGACATCTCTCTTGAAGAACTGTATCAGTAGAAAGGTGGAATTTTATGCTTGAAAATATGAGGATATCCATTCAGGGAATCTGGTCCCATAAAATGCGTTCCTTTCTGACCATGCTGGGTATCATTATTGGAATTGCTTCTATTATTGCTATTGTATCTACAATCAAGGGAACAAGTGAACAGATTAAAGAAGATCTGATCGGTTCAGGAAATAATACAGTGACGATCAGCCTTTATTCCGGTGACAGCGGTTATGATCCCATGTTTGGAATGACGGACGGCGGTAAACCTCCTCTTCTTACGAAAGAACAGAAGGAAGAAGTTATGGATATGGAGCACGTTGAGAACGCTACATTTTTCCATACAAGCACTTACAGCAGTATATATTATCAGAATACTGCTCTGCAGGGAGGTACGGTATACGGAATTGATGAAAATTACCTGGATACCTGCGGATATATGGTACGATCCGGAAGAGGATTTATTCAGAAGGATTACGACAATCTGAACAAGGTAGCTCTGATTGACAGCAATGCGGCAGAGAATCTTTTTTCCGGAGAGGATCCTCTGGGAAAAACCATTGAAGTCGGAGACGACCCTTTTACGGTTGTGGGAATCGTTCAGCAGGGAGACAGCTATCAGCCCAACATTTCAAGTCTTGACGAATATTATTCCTATTATCAGACGGTTGTCGGAACAGTGATGATTCCAAGTAAATGCTGGCCCATTGCATTTCAGTTTGACGAGCCGGAAAACGTTGTGATCAAAGCAGACTCTACAGATAATATGAGTTCAGCGGGAAACGATGCGGCTAAGATTTTAAATCAGGGAATCGAAGAAGATTCCAAGTTTAAATACAAAGCTGATGATGTAATGGAAAAAGTCAAGGATATGCAGCAGCTCAGTGAAAGCACAAACCAGCAGCTTCTGTGGATCGCAAGTATTTCCCTTCTGGTAGGAGGAATCGGTGTTATGAATATTATGCTGGTTTCTGTTACTGAGAGAACCAGTGAGATTGGTCTGAAAAAGGCGATCGGGGCAAGAAAAAAAGTTATTCTTTATCAGTTTCTTACAGAGGCTTCCATGCTGACCAGCATTGGAGGTGTGATCGGAGTGATTCTGGGAATTGTTTTGTCCAGGGTGGTATCGGAGATCTCCGGGGCGCCTACGGCCATCAGTATACCGGCAATCATAGGATCCGTACTGTTTTCTACTCTGATCGGAGTGATCTTTGGGCTCCTGCCTTCGGTAAAGGCTGCGAACCTGAATCCTATTGACGCATTGAGAAGTGAATAAATAAAAAGAAAACTGCTTTTCTCTGAAGCCGGATTTCCGGAAAAGGGAAAAGCAGTTTTTTTTTACAGGAAGAGTCAGCTTACAGGAAGAGTCAGCTGAAAGGTGGCGCCTCCGCCGGGAGTGTCGGAAACACTGAGGGTTCCATGATGAAGAAGTGCAATTTCTTTTGCAATGCAAAGTCCAAGTCCAAAATGCTGCTTATCGTTTCTTGAAGTGTCAGAACGGTAAAATCTCTGGAATACGGCTTCTTTTTCCGAATCAGGAATACCGGGGCCATTATCAGCCACAAACAGAGAAACGGAAGCCGCTTCCTGTCTGGCAGAAAGCCGGATCATGCCTCCTTCCGGTACATAGGCAAGAGCATTGTCGATAAGGATTGCCAGAGCCTGAGAAATTTTCAGGCTGTCACAGAAACAGACAGGGAGAGAGTCTTCAGGCAGCTCAATGAGAAGCTGCTTTTTTTTATGCCGGGCAGTCTGTTCATATTTTTCGTATACATCCAGCAGAAGAGTATCTATTTCGCAGGAGGTACAGTCCAGAACCCAGGTGTGGTTATCTGATCTGGAAAGGGACAGCATGTCCTGGATCAGCCGGGACATTCGTTTACATTCATCAAGGCTGATGGAAATAAAGTGCTCTGTCTGTTCCGGATCCGCATAGGAAACTGCAGACAGGCTTGTCTGGATCACAGTAAGCGGAGAGCGGAGCTCATGGGAAGCTGCGGCAATAAAGGCATTCTGCTCCTTCCTGCTTTTTTCCAGAGGGCGGATCATTTTTCGGGTAAAGAACCAGGAAAATACAGCCAGCGCGGAAACCGCGGCAATGACTGCCACAAGAAAAGCAATCCTTATAGTTTTGATCTGCCCGGATTGTGCATCCAGAGAGTAAAGAAGAACGGTATTCAGGACGCCGCCGTTTTTGGGAATCCTGGCTGTGCAGGCATAATACCCCGGAAGCTGAAACATGACTATCTTTGACAGAGTCTGAGAGGTCTGGCCACTGTCAAGATTCAGTCCGTGATTTTCTGCAGACTCTTTTTTTGCCAGATCAAAGATCTTCCGCATGTTGTCCTGGCCGTGGAGCTGCTCAAAAAACAGCGGGGTATTTCCGTCATAGATCTGCATATCTATGCCGTAATTGCTTTCTGCCTGCTGGATCCATCGGTGAGACAGGACGTTCTGACTTTCCAGATGAGAAACACAGGAATAGGCATTGTTGGTAAATACTGTATAATGCTTCTGGCGAATGTTGCTTTCTGTAATGATAAGGCAGGCAGAAGCCAGAAGAACAAGAATGGTTCCTGTAATAAAGGTAGAAAACAGTGTCATATGGATGTGAAGTTTCCGGAACATGACAGCCTCCTTAATAATATGATTTTATGGACAGCATAGAAATATTTTTCGCAGGATATAGAAGAAAACAGGAAAAATACAGCTGGTCTTACATCTATCATAGCACAAAAATGACTGCGAGAGATACAGAGATTATTGCACCCAATCCTTAAAATAATCTCTAAAGTTATTAAAGCCTGATCTGAAAATAGAGAGTGTTTAGAGGTTGCCATATTAAAATAAGGAAAAATGAAATTATATGGGAGGGTGAGAAATGAAATACTGGAGAAAAAGAATCGTATATATGATGGCTATTATGCTGTCAGCAGGAGGGATTGCCGGAAATATGGGAAGTGAGATTGTTCTGGCAGAAGAGAAAGAAAAAGTGAAAGGACGGTATGCGGAGCAGAAGCTTTCTCTTCCTGAAGAGAACTGTAAGGCAGTAATTGATATCTGTTTTCTGGAAGACGGAACTATGCGTATTGCTTACCGGGACAGTGAGGCAAAGCTGAAAACAGCAGATTCAAAGGATCAGGGAAAAAGCTGGGAGACGCCCCGGGATCTGTGGGAGGAATTTGGAAAAAGTGAAAAAGCAGAGCCAATGACTGTGAATCTCTCAAAGGATGGGGGAATCTTCAGCAGTTGGAATTGTCTGGAAGGCGAGGAGAGATTTTTTGCAGTTTACCTTTCTCCGGAAGGAACTGAAAAAGAACTTGATCTTACTCAGATGCCGGAAGGGCAGGAATATGTGTATAAAAGTCAGTTCAGTCCTTCAGGAAATATTCTTCTAATGGGGAATACTACATTATGTGAGATCAGTAAGGAAGATGGAAGCCTGATCCGTACTTATGAAAATGGAGGAAGAATCACAGATTTTGGGATTGCCGGAAACAGGCTTCTGGTATTTGTGGATGACACGGTACATTATTATGATGTAAAAACTGGAGATCCCCTTCCGGAAGAAGGTGTGTTTACCGAACATCTTCAGACGGAAAGCAGGGAAAATATGAATGAAGACGTTTCAGCCAGAGTATTTACAGGAATGGGTGAGAAAGGCATTCTCTATGTAAGCAAAGAAGGGATTTATGTATATAACTTTGGCGGTTCTGTTGTGGAGCAGCTTTTAAATGAAGGCTATATGACCGGGATTTCTTCAAAAACAGAGTTGATGGACGTGGAAATGGATGCAGATGGAAACATTTACCTGGCAGTTTCAGACCGTTATTCAGGCAATCCCACAGGAATGCTTTTAAAGTACGGGTATGATAAAGAACAGGAAGCGGTTCCTGGCACAGAGCTTGATATTTATATGCTGAAAAGAGACACTCATATGGAGCAGATGATTTCCTTGTTCCAGAAAGAATATCCGGATATCAGTGTAACGGTTCAGGAGGGAATGACGGGAGAGGATGGGGTTACTGCCACAGATGCCATGAAAAACCTGAATACAGAGATCATGTCAGGAGAGGGGCCGGACGTGTTGCTTATGGACAATCTGGATGCAGAAAATTATATTGAGAGGGGAATGCTTGAGGATATCAGCGGAATAATGGAAAAAGCAGGGATTCTGGAGAATATTCAGAAGGCCTATGAGGAAGAGGACGGAAGTATTTACTGTATGCCTGTGAGATTCGGCATTCCTATTTTGGCAGGGGGTTCCGGAGAGATTGACAATGCAGTGAATCTTGAAAAAATTGCAGATATGACGGAAAAGTACGAAAATCAATATTCAGATTCCTTTTTTCCGGCCTATCAGACCAGATGGCCGGGAGTAATGCTTCGCTTCTTTGGCGAGATTTCTGCCTCAGAATGGATGAAAAAAGACAGAACCCTGGATGCGGAAAAAGTAAAAGATTTTTTTCAGCAGGTAAACAGGATTTATCAGGCAGGACAGAAGGCAGGCAACGCATCTTTGAACAGTACCTATGAGTATGCGGAAAAAATGGAAAGAATTTATGACAAAAATCGAAGAGAGGAGTCTTCCCTCAATTCATATCTGGTGCCTTGTGCAGACGGGCAGGCGCTTTTCTCCTATGGCTATCTGTTTTCTCTGGAAGAACTGTTCTTATTAACTACCATCGAAAAGCAGAATTCGGATATCAGTCACAGGCTGTTAAACGGTCAGGCTGAAAACTGTTTTTCTCCGGAGATGATTATGGGGATCAGTGTGAAAGCAAGGGAAAAGGAGGCAGCAAAATTATTTGTCAGTTTTCTGTTCAGCGAGGAGCAGCAGAAAAATAACAAAGAAGCCGGATTTCCTGTAAGAAAATCTGTTTATGACAGTGAAGAATACTGGGAGCTTGGACAGGAAGGAAATATAGAATACGGATTCAGTTCGACTTATAATGGCGAGAGTCATGATATGATAACAGTAGTTCATTCGGCAGACGATCAGATAAAGGAAATACAGAAGTTAGGAAAGATCCTTACGATGCCCTCAGGAGGAAGCCGGATCATCCAGGATTCTGTTCTGGAAGCCGGAAAACGTTATCTGTACGGGGAAACAGATCTGGATCAGGCGGTAGAGCAGGCCGTGTCTCAGGTAAAGCTTTACCTGGCAGAATAAATCCTTAGAGGTTGTTTTAAGATAAGGCTGATATGATGTGAAATCATAAGAGAACGGAATGAGTCATAAGGATGAAAGTCTGAGATGAATTTCGTGAAAGGATATGCCGGGTCGCTTAATAAAGCAGGGTACTGCGGATATTGAGTTTTGTGGCCGCGGCAAAACAAAAAGAACTGTTCACAGATTACCGGAAACGGAGTGAACAGTCACAAATAATAAACAGGAGGACATAAAATGCGACATCAGATATGGAAAAAGGGAACAGCGCTGACAGCGGCTTTTGCTCTGGCGGTTGTGCCGGCACTTGCAGGCTGCGGCTCAGAACAAAAGGAAAAAGCCGCGGATTCCGGAAAGTCCGGTGAACAGGATAAAGAAAAAAAGGAGGTGGCAATGGGCAGATATCTGGAAGAGGATGTGACTCTTCCGGAGGGATGCGGAGATATTGCGGATATGACAATGCTTGAGGACGGAAGCCTTCGGGTCTGCTATATCAGAAGTGGGGAAGGAGCCTTTTATACAGATTCTTCCGATGGAGGAAAAACCTGGGGGGAGGCAAAGAACCTTGCAGAGCTTCTGGGAATCGATCCGGAAAAATATACGGTTTCCTATCCGAAGCTGGGTGCAAACGGAGGCATTTTTCTTACCATTTATCCTTTTTCCGAAAACGTGGAAGAAATGTCTTATTACTACATTTCTCCTGACGGAACCAATCAGAAAATGGATATCGGCAAAGAGCTTTCCAGCGGATATGTTACAGATGCAAGATTCACACATAATAATACGGTCATTATTAATGATTTTGGCACAGCGCTTGTGGAAATCAGTCTGGATGACGGAAGCATTGTCCGTAAATATGAGGAAGGAGGAACGGTCAGCTGCTTTGCAGTACTTGGAAAGCATCTGATCGCCGTGACAGATACCACTCTTCACTATTATAATCTGGAAACAGGGGAACCCCTTGAGGATGAGACGGCTCTTACAGAACAGATTACTTCTGATGAGACAAACCTTCAGCTGACAAGTACAAGCTCTTTTCCTATGGTGTTTACAGAAGGGGACGAGGAGGATAGTATTTTTTATACAGATGATAAAGGCATGTACCGGTATTCCTTTGGCGGCAGTGTGGTAGAACAGGTGATTGACGGAAATCTCAACCGGATATCCTCACCGGACATTTCTCTGGTCTCCATGGTAAGGGGTAAAGACGGGAACTTTTATCTGGCGGTTCAGGACAGCTCTGCAGATATGGGAAGGACAGGAAAGATTCTGAAATATGCATATTCACCGGATACCCCTGCAACACCGGATACAGAGCTGACGGTCTATTCTCTTACAGATAACACTTATATCCGACAGGTAGCAGCCCTGTTCCAGAAAAAGTATCCGGATATTTATCTGAATCTGGAGATCGGCATTACGGATGAAGAAGCCGTGACCAGTACAGACGCCCTGAAAAATCTGAATACAGAGATCATGGCAGGAAATGGTCCGGATGTTCTTGTGATGGATGGCATTCCTTCAGATACCTATGTGGAAAAAGGCATGCTGAAGGACATCAGCGGTATTCTTGATAAAATTGAGGAAGAGGACGGTATTCTTGACAACATCCGTGAGAGCTATGTGCAGGAGGACGGAAGCCAGTATGTTATGCCGGTGAGATTTGGAATTCCCATGCTTCAGGGACAGGGAGAGGATGTAACTGCTGTTACAGACCTTGCATCCATGGCAGATACTCTGGAAAAATATCAGAGTGAATATTCTGAAATGCATATGCCGATGTCTCTTCTTGTGGGAGGGGCAGATACGTTTATCAGACAGTTTGCAGATGTGAATGCTCCTGCATGGCTGAAGGAGGACGGAACCCTGGATGAAGCTGCTGTGACAGAATATCTGGAGCAGGCAAACCGTATCTATCAGACCGGAAAGACCGGAATTGACGCGCTGAAGGCTCAGGGCTTTGCCGTATATTCTATTGGAGAAAGAAATATGATGTCTGATATATCAGCCTCTGCAATCAGCGTACTGGGAGGGTATTATAAGCTTTCAGCCGGAAGGCTGCTGTCTCCGGACGGACTTGCCTTTCTGTACAGTGCAGAACAGGAAGAACCGAATCTGACACACAGTCTCTGGAACGGGCAGGCGCAGAACTGCTTTATCCCGGAACAGACAGTGGGAATCAGCGCTAAAGCAGCAGAACCTGAGGCAGCAGAAAAGCTGGTAGAGTTTCTGTTCAGTAAAGAAGGTCAGGAAACAGGCGCAAGTGAAGGCTTCCCGGTAAATGAAGCGGTTTATGACTGTGAGGAGTACTGGGCAGTGGGAGATGAAAACGGAAATCTGGGAACTCTTGGATCCGGAAACGTAGATACAGGCGAATATATAGAGTTTGATATTGTAAGAGCAGATGAAAAAACCACAAAGCGCGTTCAGGAGCTTGGAAAAACTCTGACTCAGCCGTCAGAACAGAATGAAATCATACTGGAGGCAGTTGCCTCAAACGGCAGCAGATATCTGGAAGGCGAGATCAGCCTTGAAGAGGCGGCAAAAGGGGCGATCCAGCAGGTAAATCTGTATCTGTCTGAATAAACGGCAGACGGCTGCATGACCTGGATAAATGATATTCAGACAGCTTTACTGATGAGGGGACAAAGATAAAAAAGCGGCGGTTATCTTACAGCCGGAATCCAGGAAGAGGAATCCGGAAAGAGATAACTGCCGTTTCTGATGTGCATTGGATTGAATGGATAAATGAATGGATATGAGAGAAAACCGGACAGATGACAGGATAAAATCAGTAGGGCTGGGGATATGCTACTGAAAAACTTCCAGCTGGTATCCCACACCCCGGACAGTTTTTATCTGCAGGGAGCTTTCTACGGTTTTCAGCCTCCGGCGCAGAAAATGAATATAATTGTCAAGGTTTCCTTCCTCCACATCTGCGTCAAGTCCCCAGACTCTTGTAAGAAGAAGCTGGCGGGGAAGTGTCTGTCCGGGATTGCGGAGAAATACTTCCATAAGGTCTCCCTCCCGGCTGGAAAGGGTACAGTCCTTTTTGCCGCTGGAAAGGCGGCGGGTTTCCGGTATAAAAGTAACGTCTCCGAGAGAAACTGCGTCAGCAGCAGGATTGTAGGCGGCAGGACGGCGCAGAAGACAGCGGATCCTGGCAAGAAGCTCTTCAAAGGCAAAGGGCTTTACCATATAGTCGTCAGCTCCGCAGTTCAGTCCGGTAAGGCGGTCGTTCAGCTCCCCAAGGGCCGTAAGGATGATAAACGGGGTTTTGATCTGGCGGGAGCGGGCTTCCTTCAGAATTTCAATTCCGTTCATATGAGGAAGCATCCGGTCCAGGATCACAAGGTCATAGGGTGTTTCCTGCATATAATAAAGGCCTTCTTCCCCGTCATGGCAGAGAGTGACAGAGAAGCCTTCCTGCTCCAGACGGAAGGAAACAGCAGAGCACAGCTCCCGGTCATCTTCGATCATTAAAATATTCATATGTTTACCTCTCGTTGTTTCGGAAATTTGCATCAGCCTGCAGAGAAATGCTTACAGTCTGATGCTATCCTGTTATTCTAACAAAGTATTCTGTAAACTTCCTTTAAAAATAAAAACCCCCTTAGAGTTTTTTTAAAGAATGTCCTGTTACACTTGTTTTATCGTTACTGTTTATGGTGTTCACAGCGGCCGGACAAAATGGATCCAAATTATTTTCGGTGATGGAAGTCTGTCCAGTATATTCCGAGAACAGTAACATTTTATCATCATTGGGGAGAACAAAAAAGTGACTGGATCAAAAAAAATAAAAAAAAGAGAATATAAGGGATTCTTATTTCTGCTTCCAAGCTTTGCCGGTGTGTGTCTGTTCTGGGTGATTCCGTATCTGGACGTGATCAGGCGCTCTTTTTTCAGCGCAGTCAGCGGAGAATTTACAGGCCTGAAAAATTACAGCACAATTTTTGAGAACCAGGCCTTTCGTCTGGCGGCAGGGAATACGCTTCGTTTTTTTCTTGTGTGTATTCCTCTTCTGGTAGTGCTGTCTCTTATGATCGCTGTTCTTCTTACCAGAAGAAAAAAAAGTATGCAGGCGCTGAAAAGTATGTTCCTTCTGCCAATGGCAATTCCTGTGGCTTCTGTAGTTCTTTTGTGGAAAGTGCTGTTTCACGATCAGGGTCTTCTGAACCATTTTCTGGAAACTCTTTCCCTTCAGGGCGTGGACTGGATGAATACGGACGCTTCCTTCTGGGTGCTGGTAGTAAGCTATCTGTGGAGAAATCTGGGATACGATATTGTTCTGTGGGTGGCAGGGCTTGGAGCCATTCCAACTGCTCTTTATGAGGCTGCAAGGGTGGACGGAGCAGGAGAGTGGAAATGCTTTATAAAAATCACTCTTCCCAATCTCCTGCCTTCTCTTTTTACCATTGTGGTACTGTCTCTGTTAAACGGTTTTAAAGTGTTCCGGGAGGCGTATCTGGTGGCAGGAGACTATCCTCAGGACAGTATGTATCTTTTGCAGCACCTTTTTAACAACTGGTATCGGGATCTTTCCCTGGATAAAATGGCGGCTGCGGCAGTGGTAACAGGAGCGGCGATTCTCATCCTGATTCTGTTTCTTCAGAAAGCCTGGGCGAGGGAGGATACATTATGACAAAAAAACTTCTGACAGGTCTGGTTTTCTGTATGGCATTGACTGCAGTGTTTCCCATATTGTTTCTTATCTGCGGTTCTTTTATGGGCAATATGGAAATCAGAGAGCTTCTTATGCCGGTTCTTGGAAATATGGAGGGCTTTGCTTCCTGGAAACTGATGCCCCAGTATCCTACTATGATGCATTATGTGGAGCTTCTTCTTGACTCCCCGGAATTTTTTGTAATGTTCTGGAATTCCGTAAAGCTTACAGCAGCGATTCTGGCAGGTCAGCTTCTGGTGGGAACTCCGGCGGCATGGGGATTTGCAAGATACCAGTTTCCGGGTAAAAAAATTTTATTTACTATTTATATTGCGCTTATGATGATGCCTTTTCAGGTGATGATGCTCAGCAACTATCTTGTTCTGGATCAGATGAGGCTTCTGGACACTATGGCAGGGATTATTTTGCCGGCAGTGTTTTCCACCTTTCCGGTGTTTCTGATGTACCGTTTTTTTCAGGGGCTTCCGGAAGCAATTATGGATTCTGCCAGAATTGATGGCGCAGGAGAGCTGAGGATCTTTTTCAGAATCGGAATACCGCTGGGATCTCCTGGAATGATCTCGGCTCTGGTTCTGGGGTTTCTGGAATACTGGAATCTTATTGAACAGCCTATGGCTTTTTTAAAAACAAAGGAAAAATGGCCGTTGTCTTTGTATCTTCCGAATATCAGTACAGAACAGGCGGGAACCGCCTTTGCGGCATCTGTTCTTGTTCTGCTTCCGGCAGTGCTGGTATTTCTGGCAGGTCAGGATTATCTGGAACAGGGAATTGTTTCTACGGCAGTTAAGGAGTAAAAAGAAATGAAGCGGGAAAAATTATTAAAATGGTTTGCAGCGTTTTTTGCGGCAATGCTTGTATTTACATTTTTGTCAAAGGCGGCAGATTCCGTCAGTGTTGCAAAGGTACTGGCGTCAGCGCCTCAGAATCAGCTGATCAGCCATACAGTATCGGGAACAGGAAAAATAGAAAGTACAAAGGAGACGGCTGTTTTTGTCCAGGAAGGAATTAAGATCGCTCAGGTCCATGTAAAGGCAGGAGAAGCGGTAAAAAAAGGACAGCCGCTGATGACTTTACTGGAAAGCAGTATCCAGGAAAGCATTGACAAAAAAAAGGACGAGATCCAGGAGGCTTCTCTGAAGATCAGCGATATCCAGAGCCAGAAAAACATTGATGCCCAGAAACGGGAAAATTCCTCCCGCTGGGCACAGCAGGATCTTGATACAGCTCTGGGAAACGGGGACATTAACATTTCCAATGCTCAGAATGAGCTGAATATTGCCCAGCAGAGACTTGCAGAGTACAGACAGAAAAAAGCAGAGGCTCAGAAGCAGCAGGAACTGGAGCAGCAGTCCCAGGGATCGGATTTTGGAGACGGGGGAGAGGGACAGACTGATTTTTCAGACGGAAGCAATCTTCCTCAGGAGCCCATTATTTCCGAAGAGGATACACAGGAGCAGGCTCTTGCAGATGATGTCCGGGCAAAAACAGAGGCGCTGAATCAGGTGATCATGAGCCGGAATCAGGAAGTGACCACTGCAGACAGGGCAAAACAGGAGGCAGCGCTTCCGGCGCCTCAGGACAGCACAGAGGAAACACTTCAGACACAGCTTGACAATCTGAATGAAGAGCTGGAAAAGCTGAAGGTTCTGATGCAGAGTAAGGGGGAGATCACAGCTCCGGCAGACGGCGTGGTAAAAACAGTTTCTGTTCAGACCGGCGGGCAGACAGCTCAGGATGCGACAGCAGTTCTCTATGAACTGACAGGGGGATTAAGTATGACAGGAGTGATCACAAAGGACGATCTGGAATACGTTTCCGCAGGATCGTCTGTGCATCTGGAGGGCAACAGCAAAACGGTTGTGGAGAATGCGGTGGTTCAGTCGGTTCAGGAAGATTCTGCAAATCCGGGAACCTATATCCTTACTGTGGACGTTCCCCAAAGTGGGCTGAGCGTAGGGGAAAGCGTGGATTTTACTGTGCAGAAGGAGGAAGGACCTTATGCCTGCTGTGTGCCGCTTTCTGCACTTTACGGGCAGAAAGGCCAGGAATATGTGCTTGTGCTTGACACCAGAGACTCGGTTCTGGGAGAAATACAGGTTGCCAGAAAGGTTCCGGTTACAGTAATCGAAAAAAATGAGACAACTGCAGCTCTTCAGGAAGGGACACTTTCCGGCTCTCAGAAAATCATTACAGAAACAGACAGAGAGATTGCAGACGGCAGCCGGGTAAGGCTGCAGGAATCATGATTCCTGGTAAGCGGACGTTTTATGGAATTTCCCGGAAACGTCTGCTTCTGGGAGTTCTGGCGCTGCTTTTTTACGGAGGGGCAGTGCTGGCATTTGGTAGTATGATGGAAGAACCTTCTGTTTCGGTGTTTCTGTCAGGAACATATCCGGAAAAAGAACAGGCAGAGGAGATTGTGAAAACACTGGAACAGACAGAAGCAGAAACCTGCGCCTGCTTTTACTGGGACGGCGGCATGACCACACTTACAGAGCCGGACTATGGACGGAGCGCCCAGGTAATGGCAGCGGGAATTGTTGGCGACGGAAGTCTTTATGATAAAAGGATCCGTGGATTCTGGGAAAAGGATAAAGAAGGCTGCGTGATTGACGGAGACACAGCCTGGAAGCTTTTTGGTACCAGAGAGGCAGAGGGGCGCCAGCTTGTATACGGGGAAAAAACTTATCAGGTCCGTCAGGTGCTTCCCTGGAAGCAGAGGATGATCCTGATCCGTCCGGAGAAAGAAGAAACCATGTATACCAGAGTATTTCTGAAAAACGAGAGACTGCAGGATTCAAAAACGGCAGAGCAGTTTCTGATGGCTTATGGACTGAATGGCATGGTGGTGGACTCCGGATTTCTTATGAGTACGGCCAGAATGTTTCTGCTGATATTTCCGGGGATCGTGCTTGGGATCCTCTTTCTGAAAGCAAACCAGGAGAGAAGGCTTTGCAGGGGGGAGAAGGGCGCCCTGTGGATGTGGACAGGAGCCAGCGTCCTGATTGTGGCAGCAGCCGCAGTGCTGCTCTGGAAAAAACTTGAGATCCCTCAGGAGTGGATCCCGTCCAGATGGTCGGATTTTCAGTTCTGGTCCGATAAATTCAGGCAGCTGGAAGAAAAAGTGAGACTTTTTCTTATGCTTCCAAAGACTGTGGGGCAGGCGGAGAATATTCTGGAGTTTGTAAAGTGCGCAGGCTGTTCAATGGGCTCGGCGTTTATTGGTATTCTGGCACTGTTATGGAAAAGGGAAAGAAGCAAAAGAACATCTGCATGAGAAAATACATTTTAGGCTCCCGGGTATCTTTCGGTATCCGGGATTTGCCGTTTCAGAAAAATGTGTTAAAATATGAGTGGAAAATATGCTTTCAGAAGCTTGTGAAGCAGGGTTTATATTCAGGTGAGACTATCATGGCAAATTTTTAATTGAGATACCCCAAAAAGTATGTTAAACTGTATACAGCATGTATTTTTCAGGATAAAGGAAATAAGGAGAATGCAGTATGAGAAAAATTGCCATTGTAACTGACAGCAACAGCGGCATTACGCAGGATGAGGGAAGAAAGCTTGGAATCTCTGTCCTGCCGATGCCCTTTTATATTAATGAGGTTATGTATCTGGAAGGGGTTACGCTTTCTCAGGAGGAGTTTTATGAGCGCCTGAAAAAGGATGAACCTATTTCCACCTCTCAGCCAAATCCGGGTGAAATCTGCGGACTGTGGGATACACTTTTAAAAGAATACGATGAGATCGTGCATATTCCCATGTCAAGCGGGCTGAGCGCTTCCTGTGAAACGGCCATGGGACTTGCCCGTGATTATGGCGGCAAGGTTCAGGTTGTGGATAACCAGAGGATTTCTGTAACTCAGAAGCAGTCTGTGATGGATGCGCTGACGCTTGTACAGGCTGGTAAAAGCGCTGCGGAGATCCGTGAGATCCTTGAGGCAGAAAGCCGGGAATCCAGCATTTATATTACATTGGAAACTTTGAAATATCTCAAAAAAGGCGGACGTATCACACCGGCAGCCGCAGCGATCGGTACAGTTCTGAATCTGAAACCGGTACTGCAGATCCAGGGAGACAAGTTGGACGCCTATTCAAAGGTCAGAGGAAAGAAGCAGGCCAAAAGAGTGATGCTGAAGGCCATGAAAGAGGATTTCGACAGTCGTTTTGCAGAATATGCAAAGCGCGGCGAAATGTGTCTGGAGATGGCATATACGGGAAATCAGGAAGAAGCAGAGGAATTCAAAAAAGAGGTTCAGGAAATGTTTCCTGATTATGAGATCCAGATGGATCCCCTGTCTTTAAGCGTTGCCTGTCATATCGGATATGGAGCTCTTGCAGTTGCCTGCTCAAAAAAGGTTACTGTCTGAAAAAAGAAAAGAATAAATACGAGGAGTCATAAGACATGAAGAAACTGATGGAAATTATGGCAGAGGAACTTTCCTCAGCCTTTGAAAAAGCCGGATATAATCCGGAGTACGGAAAGGTAACAGTATCTAACCGGCCGGATCTCTGTGAGTTCCAGTGCAATGGGGCAATGGCAGGAGCCAAGGCATACAAAAAAGCTCCGTTTATGATCGCAGATGATGTGGTGGAATATTTAAAGGACAGCCGGGTATTTTCTGCGGCAGAGGTAGTAAAACCCGGATTTATCAACCTGAAAGTAAAAGAAGAGTTCCTTGCAGACTATCTGAAGGAGATGGCAGAGGATCCGAAATTTTCTGTTGCCCAGGCAGAAAATCCCAAAACGATCATTATTGATTATGGCGGACCAAATGTGGCAAAACCACTTCATGTAGGTCATCTTCGTTCAGCAATCATCGGAGAGAGCATTAAAAGAATCGGACGTTTTGTAGGCCATAAAGTGATCGGCGATGTACATCTGGGAGACTGGGGACTTCAGATGGGCCTGATCATCACAGAACTGAAACACCGCAAACCGGAGCTGGTATATTTTGACGACAGCTATCAGGGGGAATATCCTGCAGAAGCGCCGTTTACCATTGGAGAACTGGAAGAGATTTATCCCTGCGCCAGCGGAAAATCCAAAGAGGATGAGGATTACCGCAACGAGGCTCTGGAGGCAACGCACCTTCTGCAGCAGGGAAAGCCCGGCTATATGGCTCTCTGGAATCATATCATGCAGGTTTCTGTAACAGACCTTAAAAGAAATTACGATAATCTGAATGTTTCCTTTGATCTGTGGAAAAAGGAATCTGACGCGCAGCCTTATATTCCGGATATGGTCCAGGCCATGAAGGATCAGGGATTTGCTTATGAGGATCAGGGCGCTCTTGTTGTAGATGTAAAGGAAGAGACAGACACCAAGGAAATCCCGCCCTGTATGCTCTTGAAATCAGACGGAGCTTCTCTTTATACAACAACAGACCTTGCAACCATCGTAGAGCGTATGAAGCTTTATGATCCGGACGAGATCCTTTATGTGGTGGACAAACGCCAGGAACTTCATTTTATCCAGGTATTCCGCTGCGCGAGAAAGACAGGCCTTGTAAAAGAGGACACCAGGCTTTCTTTCCTTGGCTTCGGTACCATGAACGGAAAAGACGGCAAGCCTTTTAAGACAAGAGAAGGAGGCGTTATGCGTCTGGAACGTCTGATCGCGGATATTGACCAGGAAATGTATACCAAGATCGTAGAAAACAGAAGCGTAAGAGATAAGGATGCCACAGAGACAGCTCAGATCGTAGGTCTGTCTGCAATCAAGTACGGCGATCTTTCCAATCAGGCTACCAAGGATTACGTTTTTGATATTGACCGCTTTACCTCTTTTGAGGGAAATACAGGTCCGTACATCCTCTACACGATTGTGCGTATCAAATCTATTCTGAACCGTTATGTGGAAGAGGGAGGAAGCCTTGAGGGAATCCAGATGCTTCCTGCAGTAAATAACAGCCAGAAAAACCTGATGCTGGAGCTGACAAAATTCGGTGCAACCGTGGAGAATGCTTTTGAGGAAAAAGCGCCGCACAAGATCTGTGCATATATCTACGAGGTTTCCAATGCATTTAACAGCTTTTATCATGGGACAAAGATTTTAAGTGAGGAAGATCAGGCGCAGAAGGAATCCTTCCTGAAGCTCCTTGATGTGACAAAAGGCATTCTGGAGACCAGTATCGATCTTCTGGGATTTTCCGCACCGGATCGTATGTAAAACATTACAAAGATTTATTTTTTAATATCCGCCAGAGGGTGCTGCGGCTTATGCCCAGCCTTCTGGCGGTTTTTTCTTGTATAAAAATCTTGAATAGATTTTAAATACATGGTACAATAAGTGTATCAATACAGTTAATACACTATAAGCCAGAAGGGAGGAAAGTCTTATCATTATTTTAGATTATCAGGATCGCAGGCCGATCTATGAGCAGGTGACAGAAAAATTCCGTATGCTGATCTATCAGGAAGCCCTTCCGGCAGGCAGTCGTCTTCCCTCTGTCCGTCAGCTTGCCATGGAGCTTTCTATTAATCCAAATACCATACAGAGGGCGTATGCGGAGCTGGAACAAGAGGGGCTGATCTATCCGGTCAAGGGCAAGGGGAATTTTGTGGCAGATGCCAACCAGATATTGAAAATAAAAAGGGAGGATTACCGCAGAGAGCTTCGAAAAACTGTACAAAAAGGGCAGAGCCTGGGAATACAGAGAGATGAGGTGATACAGGTGGTAAGCTCCTGTTATGAGGAGGATGGCCAATGATAGAGATAAAAAACTGCAGTAAGTCTTTTGGCTCTGTAAAGGCAGCGGATAAAGTTTCTCTTGAAATAGGAGAAAGAGAAGTGTTTGGTCTGGTGGGAAGCAACGGTGCAGGAAAAAGCACTCTTCTTCGTATGGCGGCAGGGATTTTAAAGCCGGATGAGGGAGAGATACAGATTGACGGCGAAAATATATACGATAATGAAAAAGCAAAGGCCTGCATTTTTTATATACCTGACGACAGCTATTTTCCGGCTGATTACACACCCCGGGATATAGCGGATTTTTACAGATATTATTATCCGAAATTTGACGTACAGAGATTTTCGAAATTCCTGCGGCAGTTTCATATGGATGATAAAAAAAGAATCAGTACTTTTTCAAAGGGAATGAGAAAACAGCTTCTTGTGCTTTTGGGAGTCAGTGCCGGTACAAAATATCTGCTTTGCGATGAGACTTTTGACGGGCTTGATCCTGTTATGCGCCAGGGAGTAAAAAGTCTTTTTGCATCAGAGATCATGGGAAGAGAATTCACACCGGTGATCGCGTCTCATAACCTCAGAGAACTGGAGGATATCTGCGATCATGTGGGACTTCTGTATAAAGGAGGAATTCTGCTTTCCAGAGATCTGGAGGACATGAAATTTCATATCCATAAAATCCAGTGTGTCCTGAAAGACAAAGACCAGGAACGTCAGCTTCAGAAAGAAATGGATGTATTAAAGACAGAGCATCAGGGTTCTCTGCTGCTTCTGACTGTACGGGGAACACGGGAGCAGATCATGGAGAAGATACAGGGGAAAAATCCTCTGTTCTGTGAAATTCTCCCACTGACTCTGGAGGAAATTTTTATCAGTGAAACGGAGGTGGCAGGCTATGAAGTTAAAAATCTGTTCTTCTGAATATGTAAGAACGGTTTCCAGAGGGAAAAGCTGGATTCCTGCGTTTTTGAGTCTTGGCTTTTTCTTGGCATTTCCGGTTGCGCTGCTTCTTTTGGTGGGAAACTGGAGCGCAGCCGGCTATACACAGGAACAGCTTCAGCTTCTTTATGAAGGCCTTTGGAAAGGAAAGCTTGTAATTACAGGAGGAGCGGTAGCGGCAGCTGCTGCGATCATGAACAGCATAAATGGATTCAGCTATGTTTATTCCTGCAAAAAGGTGGACTTTTATCACAGCCTTCCGGTAAAGCGTTCCCGGATGTTCTGGAATCGTGTATACACGGGACTTTTATACTATCTTGTTCCTTATATGATCATGGAGTTTTTTGCGGTTTGTATAGGAGCGGCAAAAGGATTTTTCAGTCTGAAGCTTATGGAGCTGGCTGCCAGACTTTTGCTTGTTCATTTGCTTTTATACTTTCTGTTTTATTTCAGTATAGTCCTTGTTTTTTGTGTGACGGGGAATTTTCTCATGGGAGTTTTATGCCTGGCAGGTATGCAGTTATATGGACCGGCATTGGGAATCTTGATGTCATTTTGCGCATACGGCTTTTTCGACACCTTTTCTTCAAACTATCCATATGGGATTTTTAAAGCATTGGAGGACTATGCCTCGCCGATTACTCTGACGGCTGCGTTCTGGCAAAAATATGAGGCTGGACAGGGCGCAGCACTGGCGGCTGTTCTGTTTGTTCTGACATTGATATTTACAGCGGTCTCTTATTTTGCCTACATACACAGGCCGTCTGAGGCAGCAGGGAAACCAATGGTGTATGGGAAACTGGCAGCAGTAATAAAATTTATGGTTGTTGTGCCGTGCGGCATGGGAACAGGCTTTGTTTTTTATCTGATTCCCACAAGTCACGCTCGGAATATCTGGTGTGTATTTGGAATGATACTTGGAACGGTACTTGCTCATGGAATGATAGAAGCATTGTACCAAATGGATTTTCACGCATTTTTTTCCAAAAAGGTACAGCTGCTTGCGGCGGCGGTCCTTGTTACAGTATGCGCACTGACTTACCAGAAGGATCTTCTGAATTTTGATGCCTATATTCCCCGTCAGGAAGACATCAAAGCGCTCAACCTGGATATGATGACACTGTCCGGCGATATGTCAGACTATGTAAAGGAACAGGAAGACGGTACATTCTCTATAGAAGACTCTACATCCTGGGAGAAAAGAGAGAATGCTTTTTCCGGAAAAGACGGAATCGGAGAGGAAACCTATGAGATTCTGCAGAAAATTGTTGAAAATCAGGAAAACAGAAAGTTCAGATATGGAGGAGAACAGACAGAAGAAGGAACTTTTCGCCGTTTGCAGCTGGGGTATCAGCTTCGGTCAGGCAGAGAAGTGAAGCGCAGTTATGTGATAAATACAGAAGAATGCGGTGAGCTTTTGTATAATCTTTATAAAGAAGAAAATCTGAAAAATAAAACAGAACAATTTCTGGCTTCAGATACCGCATATCTGGATAATATTTCTTTTATTTCAGGAAACGGAAGAGGATATGATATTTTTCAGGATCAGCCGGAAAAACAGAAAAAACTGATTGAGGCGGTAAAAACAGATATTCAGGAAGCTGCTCCGGAAGATTTGCTTGCTCTTCCTTTTGCGGAGCTTCATCTAAGCTATATACTTCCGGTAGCTGAGGATATACACAGTCTGGTTCCCGGAGAGGAGAAACCGGAAAGACATGCATATGGAGAAATAAATCTTTTTCCCTCTTATAAAAATACGATTGCTGTTCTTAAAGAGACAGGATATCCTTTAAGCTTTGAAGAAACGGAAATCAAAAAAGCAAAGATCCTCTATTATAATGAATCGGGAGAAGAAGAAACAGCTGCAGAATATACAGAAAAAGAACAGCTTGAAGCTCTGGTACAGGCGGCGGCTCCATCTTTCGGCACTTTTGCCTGGATAGAATATGAACCGGATGTAGCGGCAATCTTTCAGACAGAACAGGGGGAAGAATGTTATGCAGAGTTCCTGAAGGGCCACATTCCGGAATTTATCCGTCAGGAAAGCGGAAGTACGGACAACAGGGAAGGCGAACTGACGGAGACGGGAAACCCGGAGAGGACAGAGGCTACAGGAGGGGTCGACGGACCCGCAGAGATTTCTGTTGAGAAAGAAAAAAGAGAGGGAGCGGATGAGTAAAGCAGTGAGACTGGATAAATTTCTGGCGGATGCCGGAAAGGGAACCAGAAGCGAGGTAAAAAAATTCATACAAAAAGGTCTGGTGCAGGTCAACGGCAGGACTGTGAAAAAACCGGAGCAAAAGATAACAGAAGAGGACCGGGTGGAGCTTCTGGGAAATCCTGTATCCATGGCTCCGGAGTTTGTGTACTACATTCTTCATAAGCCGGCCGGTTACGTAAGCGCCACGGAGGACAGATATGACAGAACAGTGATGGAACTGATTCCGGAGGCAAGAAAGGGAATGTTTCCCGTAGGACGCCTGGATAAGGATACAGAAGGACTTCTTCTTATCACAGATGACGGGGGACTGGCTCATGAGCTTTTATCCCCGGCGCATCATGTGGAAAAAACGTATTTCGTAAGAGTGGAGGGAACGGTAACAGAAGAGGACAGACAAAAGCTGGAGCAGGGGATTGATATTGGAGAAAAAAGACTGACGCTTCCGGCAAAGGTGCAGCTTTTTACTCAGGAAGACAGCGACAGAGAAAAGGCTGAGCTTTTGCGCCGGGTACGCACAGAAAACCTTCCGGAGAGCTATACAGAACTGCTTCTGACCATCAGCGAGGGAAAATTTCACCAGGTCAAGCGGATGATGGAGGCAGTGGGAAAGCCTGTGATCTATCTGAAAAGGATCTCCATGGGACCACTTACTCTTCCGGATGAACTGAAAAAAGGAGAATACCGTCCTCTTACAGAGGAAGAGGTTCAAAAATTAAAAAATACAGGCGGCTCTTCAGCAGAAAAACAGAAAAAATGCTGAAAATACAGCTAAAAACAGGAAAACCCTCTTTACACAGAGGGTTTTTGTGTGTTATACTCCAAGAGTTGCAAAATAATCACGCGTGGAGATTCCGATGGATGGTGCCCATACGGTGTGACGGCGGGGTCCAGATAGAAAATGATCCGCGCGGAAGAATCTAACCAAAAAAGGAGAACAAAAACATGAGCGTTATTTCAATGAAACAGCTTTTGGAAGCAGGTGTTCATTTCGGACATCAGACAAGAAGATGGAACCCTAAAATGGCTCCGTACATCTACACAGAGAGAAACGGTATCTATATCATCGACCTTCAGCAGTCTGTAGGTATGGTTGACGATGCTTACAATGCAATCGCTGACATCGTAGCAAACGGCGGAAACATCCTTTTCGTAGGAACAAAGAAACAGGCTCAGGACGCTATCAAGGTTGAGGCAGAGCGCTGCGGACAGTTCTATGTAAACGAGAGATGGCTTGGCGGTATGCTTACAAACTTCAAGACAATCCAGAGCCGTATCGCAAGACTGAAAGAGATCGAGGCTATGGAGGCTGACGGAACATTTGACGTGCTTCCTAAGAAAGAAGTTATTGAATTAAGAAAAGAGCTTACAAAACTGCAGAAAAACCTTGGCGGTATCAAAGAGATGAAACGTCTTCCGGACGCTATCTTCATCGTTGACCCGAAAAAAGAGAGAATCTGCGTACAGGAAGCTCATACATTAGGTATTCCGCTTATCGGTATCTGTGATACAAACTGCGATCCGGAAGAGCTTGATTATGTAATTCCGGGTAATGATGACGCTATCCGTGCCGTAAAACTCATTGTTTCCAAGATGGCAGACGCTGTTATCGAGGCAAACCAGGGTACAGCTGAGGCTGACGGCGAGATCGAGGCAGAGTCTGAGGAGTTTGCTGAGACAGTAGAAGAGTAATTTTATTTTATTAAATTATTCAGGTTAAAAATATCCAGGAGGAAATTGAGATGGCTATTACAGCAGCACAGGTAAAAGAGTTAAGAGAAATGACCGGCGCCGGAATGATGGACTGTAAGAAAGCTCTTACAGCTACAGAAGGCGATATGGATAAAGCAGTAGAGTTCCTTCGTGAAAAAGGACTTGCAACTGCTCAGAAAAAAGCAAGCCGTGTAGCAGCAGAAGGTCTTTGCAAGACTGTTGTTGCAGAGGATGCTAAGAGCGCAGTAGTTGTTGAGGTTAATGCAGAGACAGACTTCGTAGCAAAGAATGAAAAATTCCAGAGCTATGTTGCAGATGTTGCCGCACAGGCGCTTACTACTACAGCAGCTGATATCGATGCTTTCCTTGCAGAGACATGGGCACTGAACAACGAGCAGACTGTAAAAGAAGCTCTTGCAGCTCAGATCGCAGTTATCGGCGAGAACATGAACATCAGAAGATTTGCTCAGGTAAAAGAAGAGAACGGCTTCGTTGCTTCCTATACACATATGGGCGGAAAAATCGGTGTTCTTGTTGACGTAGAGACAGACGTTGTAAACGACGCTGTAAAAGAGATGGCTAAGAATGTTGCAATGCAGATCGCAGCTCTGAAACCACAGTACACTAACAGCTCTGAAGTGAGCGCTGATTACATCGCTCATGAAAAAGAGATCCTTCTTGCTCAGATCATGAACGATCCGAAAGAGTCCCAGAAACCGGAGAAGGTTATCCAGGGTATGATCACCGGACGTATCAACAAAGAGCTGAAAGAAATCTGCCTTCTTGATCAGGTTTACGTTAAAGCAGAGGATGGAAAACAGACTGTTGCTAAATACGTAGAGCAGGTTGCTAAAGAAAATGGCGCAAACGTTGCAATCAAAGGCTTTGTTCGTTTCGAGACCGGCGAAGGAATCGAGAAGAAGGAAGAGGATTTTGCAGCTGAAGTAGCAAAACAGATGGGTAAGTAATCCATTAGCTTAAGTTTTCATTATATTATTTTAATAAGTCTAAATTTAAGTATTTAAAGGCCCTGAAAGCCTTATAAACACTACGTTTCACAGTGATTATAAGGTTTTCGGGGCTTTTTTCTATATTTTTCTAAAAAAGTCCTAAATACCGTCAAGCATCGCTGGAAATCACCAAGAATCTTCTAAAATTGAGTATTGAGTAAGGAAAAACTGAGTAAAAGCAAAGGCTTGCAATCTTCAGCGAAGTTACTCAAATTATCAGCGGTTTCATCAGATCACCATAATTTTCAAAAAACAAATTATAAACTTAAAAACCAATTTTATAAGGAGGAGATCAGTATGGCAAGTACAGCGATAGGCGCAGCTGGCGAGGATGCTCGCACAATAACTTTTATGAACAAAGAACATAAGGAGTTCTATTTGGAATATCTGCCAAAATGCAGATGGAAAGATGTATATCACAAAGCATTGGTATATTGTCTTGGAATCGACAGAGATACACGAAAACACGTTAACAGAATTTATGATTTTAAAAATGGAAGTGTGAAGCCAGAATGTCTGCAGGAAGGATGGCAGACAAGTGGTAGTGTCAGAGTTGTACGCATGGCATTTAATCTCTACTGCAACGGTACACCCAGTGTCTATGACTATGAAGATGCGGAAAAGCAGTTATCGGAGTGCAGCTGTTATACAGTAGAAGATCTGTTTTGCTGTGGGTATGCAAAATTCTTTTGGGAGGCAATAAAGATACGTTATCCGGAGTATTGCTCCTAAAAATGATTGGAGGTCAAAAATGCTGAAAATCAGATTACAGGGAACAACAAATGAACTGAAATGGTTTCGAAAAATATTGGAAAAGAATAGTAACTTTGAAATTTTAAGTATATCAGAGCCTTATGCAAATAAGGGGACAAACAAATATTTTCGTGTGTATGTAGACGTCGAAAGAATCAGACATTAGGAGGAAAAGTTATGTGCAGAGTAATCGCAATCGTAAATCAGAAAGGTGGAGTGGCAAAGACCACTACCACTATCAATCTTGGAGTAGGACTGGCCAAGGAAGGAAAGAAAGTTGTACTGGTTGACGCAGATCCACAGGGGCATTTGACAATGGGGCTTGGATTTCCAAAGAATTTGAGAGTGACACTGAAAACAATGATGGAAAATATTATCATGGGATTAGAGTTTGATCCCAAGGAGGCCGTTTTACATCATGCGGAAGGAATAGATGTGATTCCATCTAACAAACTACTTTCGGGAATGGATATGTCATTGTTCACAGTAGAGGACAGAGAAAAAGTTTTAAAGGAGTATTTGGAACTTCTGGAACAGGAGTATGACTATATGTTAACTTCCCAAAAAATTAACTCTCGTTATGTTTAAACACCGTATTATTCATAGTCAAATTCATCTTCATTCCAATCTGGATACTGTTGAATACTTCCTTTTGCTTTAACTATACGAGGGCTGAAATCTTTCTGAACTTCAATAATCTTAGACACTGTAATTGTGAACATCCAATCATCTCCAAAATCATAATGAAGTGTAAATTTCTGCCCTTTACAAAGTCCAACTTCATCCAGAGTAACATCAGCTGAAGGTTCCTCTCCTTCAGGATCTGACTGATATGCATCTTCACTATATATGTGGTTGTCCATGCAAAATTCATATAGATGCTCGTCTATAAAATCAAAGGATTCCAGGATAACCCCGCATAACTGATTTAATGTGCTATTACCGCAAATTTCGATATTTCTGTAAACATCCCGCCCTCTACCGGCAGGATATACCTTCATCAAATACTGATTATTCATCATCCACCTCATTTCCTGACAGGAATCTCATCACTTCCTCAAAAGAACGTTCACTGTTGGTAAATGCCTCCATCAGTTCCTTGCTACGAAGTTCATCTCTTTTTCTCATCAGTTTCTCAAGCTTATCCAGTTCTGCTTCATATCTGTCTTTTGCTTTTGAAACCAGTTCTTTTTGTGCTTCAATCTTTTCTTCTATGGAAATGCTTCTTCTTGCCATGGTTCTTCTTAGCCTTCTTTCTCTATCTTCATCAGGTCTTCATTCATCACTGATGCCTGCGTCCTAATATTCGCCGCTGTCATGTTAAATGCCTTCAGTATTTCTTTCTGTGTAGCTGTAACTGCATAATCCATGCGATATTCACGGTCACTCTGCCGGATCAGTTCTATCTTTTCCAGTTCTCTGATTGCCGCTGGAACAGTCATATAATTTTTCTTTCCGTTCTTTTGCATCTGTTCCTTCAGACAAGTATAAAACCTGCTCCGGATAATCAGTGCCACAAACTCTATAAATATTTTTGCATGTACCGACTCGCTTGTATGTACCCGGAAACTTTTGTTTCCAAGATAGGATTTATCTCCACGGAACAACTTTTCTGATGCATCTCTGCTTTTATATAACTCCAGGGCCTGAGCAGCTGTCATTTTTTCTGAGGTTATAATAACAAAATAGCCACACAGACGTATCTCTTCATTGATTACATCACAAAGCTCGCGTCCATACATGAACTTTTCATCTTTTTTTCCTTTATTATAGTAGATCAGATCAAAGTACTTTGCAAAACCACTGCCTTTGATCTCATATTTTGTGCCTTCATGTTTATGAAGACATTCAGCCATGCGGTCAATCTTTGCTTCGATAGCCTCATGTTCACTGCTTCTCTTTCTGTCATTGTAAAAAATATGGAAATAACGTTCTTTTTCATCAGACGGATAAAGCTGTTTTTTTACAGTAATTCCACTTACTTTATAGTCTCTGATACTGTATCTCCGGTCTTCCTCAAAAGTTCCTTTTACTTCCAAGACAAGACTTTTTACAAGTTCTTTCATACCCTTCATCATAATGACAAACTCATATCCGTATTTGTCCATGTAGTGTATATTTTCTTTACTGAAATATCCTCTATCCAGAATAAAACCAACATTTTTGTAGCCATAACCGCCTGCTTTTTCCAACATGTACTGTAGCTGTGATACATCTACAATGCTTCCCGGATAATCCTCATAGTACAGTGGTTTTGCATTGTTTCTGTCATAGGCAACAGAATAATTAATAACAGGTGCACCGGTATCTTCCTTGGGATGACCATACTCTACAAAATCAATATCCCCTGCCTGGCAGTTTTTGTTTGTTGAATCATAAGATATGTATATCTTTTGGCTATGATCCTGTTTTTCATTCCATTCATCTAAAAATGCACGACTTTGATCTCCTGTAATACTGTTAATGAAGGCAGAAACTTTCGAGTCACTATAGATTTTCATCCTGTCTGTGAATAGCGGATGATTAAATGCATAATCAGGATAATACTGACCCGCATTGTTCTCTGCAATAATTGAATACACAGCCAGATCAAGAAACAAGCCACTATTCTTACCGATTATGTTTCCAATCATTTCATCCAGATGGTACTCTGCAATGATTCTACGCAGTACTAAATATGTACCAATTCTAAGACATCCGCTCCTGTGAGCCCCACCTTTTGTTTCTGGAAGTTCCTCAGACGGAAAAAACTTCAGGAAATTAGTATTCGGATACATCAGATCCGGTTCATCATCTGTACACTTACCAATTGATGTGCTCTTGGGAACCGTATATCCTTTTTCCGAACTGTAATTATGCTCATATGAGTAATAAATGTATGTGGTTCCTTTGATTTTTTTACGAGTTATCCCTGCTGAATCAGATGGTATTTTTACTTTAAAATCGAGATACATGGCACTGCCTTTCGAGAGTTAATTGCTTCTCTTTTATTCTACCATATTTACTCGATTTTTCAAGATAAAACGTGCTTTTTTGCCAAATTTAAGGCTTTTTTAGTGCCTTCTCTACTTGTTTTGATGCAAACGAGAGTTAATTATCAAGGAAGTTCACGCTTGATGGCTCGTTTGTAGTCTTTTTTGAAACTGGTCGTGTACTTGACGGTATATTTGGTTTCTTTCATCTTTTCAGGTCAGCAAACAACTCGTCAAGGTCATTATAGCCCTTTACAGACGGGTCTTTTGCAATCCTTTCCGCTTCCAGCATGGCAGCAACCGTTTCTTTGTTCGGCTGTTCCAGCCTTACCTTGAAGGGAATGCCGCCTTCACGAAGCGACTGGCGCACAAAGATGTTAAACGCCGTAGTCAGGTTCATGCCAAGTTCAGTAAACAGTGCGTCCGCCTGCGCTTTCAAATCTGCGTCCATGCGGATACTGATGTTTGTGGTATTTCCAGCCATACGATCAACCCCTTTCTGCTGGCAATTATAGTATATGCTATTTGCACGAAGAAAACAATACTTTGCACGAATATTTAACAATAAATTCATTCAAGGAGGTTAGCTGCACTATGAAAGAAATCATTTATGAAGAACAACAAAACTGAACCTATCCCTGTCATGGATTACCGCCAGTATCGCAGAGCGCGGAGGCTGGTGCATGAGTGCTGTAACTATGACGGCGGCAACTGTATCGTGCTGGACGATGGGGAGGAATGCGTCTGCGTCCAGTCCATTTCCTACTCCCTGCAATCGGGACCCCGCAAAGTCCTGTAGACTTTGTGGGGAGAGGAGGAGCAGTGAAACGAGTGAGCTTTGCTGCTTGCGGCAAAGCGAAGGATGTGCAACTTGCGACAACGAGGTTTCGGGCGGAGGTATTGCCGCAGGATAAGGAACTGGAAACGGCGTTGTTCCACCGGCTAAATGCTGAGAAATGCGCCGTATGCGGGGCGCTGTTTACCCCCGGTTCCAACAGGGCTAAATACTGCCCGGAATGTGCCGCACGCATGAAGCGGATCAACGCCGCAAAGCGCAAGCGGAAACAGCGGGAGAAATGTCACGCTTTAGTGGCTGAAAAACCCTTGTAAATGGGCATTTTCAAGGGCTTTTTGCAGTTTGGGGGAAATTCATAAATCATCATAAAATACCGTATTTTATCATCAGATTTGGGACGAAAAAGGCTGTAAAGGCATTGATCCTTTTTCGGAAATGCTCATACAGGCAGTCCCTTACTCCGGCAGTTCGTTTTTGAGATTCCGTATATGCATGTAAACGGTATTCTTGGAGATATTCAGGCGGCCGGCCACCTTGATCACACTGTCTTTCAGGTTAAAAATTCCTTTTTTGTAGAGAGCGGTTACAATTTCTTTGTTTTTGTTGTTGGTGGAAATGGACGTGTCGTTTAAAATCTGGTCTTTTACGTCGGCAAGGGCCGCCTCGATCAGATCGTCCACATTTTCGGTAAAGGTTTCTGTTGTGTGCGGGAAGCTCTGCAGGGAATTAAGGTCTTCCGGGATCATCTGCTGGATTACAGTTGAGAGTGGAATATTCGTATAAAAATTGATGCAGATCATTCCGATAATACGGTTTCCTTCACCGGGAATGGGGATCGTTGTGGACTTCAGTATCACTCCGTCCTGCCTGCGGTTAAAATAAGAAATGGCAGAATGATCTTTTGAGTTTTCAATTTGTGAGAGCATGCCAAGAGCAAGATCTGTGATGGGAGCTCCGATTTTTCTGCCGGAATGGTGACCGTTTACAATCTGCATAACAGAGTGTTCCAGAGACTCCAGATTGTGCAGTATGACTTCATAGCCTTCTCCAAGATATTGTCCCAGTCCCTGGACAACAGGGATATAAGACTGCAGTATCATTCGTTCATTTTGAGTTAAAGTAATATATTCTTTTTTCATAGGGTTCCTTTTTTAATTATCCATTTTTTTTAATTATAATCTTCTTTCGTGCAATATGCAATAAAAACTGAAATAAAATTCAGTAAAAATGACATATAAAAAGAAACTTAATTTCATTGACTAAAAAATAATTTAGTGATATTATCAAATTGAACAAAAAAATAATGTGGGAGGAAGAGAAAATGTTAAAAGTGGTGAACACATCGAAAGCACCGGCAGCTATTGGACCATATTCACAGGGAATTATACTGAAAAATATTTTATTCAGTTCCGGACAAATTCCGGCAAGCCCTGAGACAGGTAAGATTGTAGGAACTGATATTACGGCTCAGGCAGAGCAGGTAATGGAAAATGTGAAAGCGATTTTGGATGAAGCAGGAACCTGCTTTGAGAACGTGGTAAAAACCACCTGCTTTTTAAGCGATATGGCAGATTTCGCAGAATTTAACAAAGTATATGAAAAATATTTTGTGTCAAAGCCTGCAAGATCCTGTGTTGCAGTAAAAGCTTTACCGAAAAACGTTCTCTGTGAAGTAGAAGTAATTGCAGAAATTCAGTAAACCTGCTTTGCAGATTGTGGAATGAATTTATTTTGGAGGAATACTTATGAGTGGGAAAGCAAAAAAAGTAAGAGAGAAAAAAGAGACCACCCTGTTTCTGGCAGTAATTCCGATTCTGGCAATGATCGTACTGCTGGGAGTGGGATATGCGGTTATGGGCTTAAGTCCGGAGGTTCTGATGCTGGTATCAGCAGCAATTGCAGGTGTGATCGCAATTTATCTTGGTTATACCTGGGATGAGATTATGGACTCTATAGTAGCCAAGCTCAGTAAAACAATGCCGGCAATTTTTATTTTGATCATTGTTGGATTCATGATCGGTTCCTGGATGATCGGCGGAACCATTCCGATGATGGTATTTTATGGACTGAAGCTGATCAGCCCGAAATATCTGGTTGTTACTTCGTTTCTGGTTACTGCGTTTGTATCTGTATGTACCGGAACATCCTGGGGCTCTGCGGGAACGATCGGTGTTGCTCTGATGGGCGTAGCGGCAGGTATGGGAGCTCCTCTTCCGATCGTGGCAGGCGCCATTGTATCCGGTGCATATTTCGGAGACAAAATGTCACCTCTGTCTGATACAACAAACCTTGCCCCTATTGCGGCAGGCGGAAAGCTTTATGATCATATTCAGCATATGTTCTGGACAACAGGCCCCGGATTTATTATCTGCTGCATTGTTTACACGATCGTAGGCTTTACATTTGGCGGAGATCTTGCGGCAGCAGGAACACCGGAAAAGGTTACTATTATTTTTGAGACACTTTCTCAGATCTTCAAATTTAATCCGTTGATCATTCTTCCGCCGCTTATTGTGCTTTACGGATCTGTTGCCAAAAAGCCGACCATTCCGATTATGCTGGCGTCCAGTGCGGTTGCAATTTTCAATGCTGTTACTTTCCAGAACTTCAGCCTTCAGGACTGCTTTACCGCTGCGATCAGCGGATTTAATATGGATATGATCCATGTTGCAGGATTTACCACAGAGGGACTGATTGAAGATATTCCCAAGCTTCTGCAGCGAGGCGGTATGATTTCCATGCTGAATACGGTACTGATCGCATTTTGTGCTTATGGTTTTGCAGGAACACTGGCAGTAACCGGTTCTCTGAATATTGTATTGAATAAGCTTATGACTATTGTGAAGTCTACCGGCGGATTGATTGTTTCTACAATTATCTCCTGTATTACAGCAGTGTTTGTTACTTCCAATGGTCAGCTGTCTATCCTGATTCCAGGTGAGATGTTTAAAGATACTTACCTGAAAAAAGGTCTGGAACCCAGAAACCTTTCCAGAACTCTGGAAGACTCTGCTACTGTTGTAGAGCCCATTACACCATGGACTGCAGCCGGTGTTTACATGGCTACAACTCTGGGAGTTTCCACTCTGGAATATCTTCCATGGGCGATTATCTGTTATACTGGCGTTATCTTTGCCGTAATCTGGGGATTCACTGGAATCGGTATTAAAAAGATCACAAAAGACAGTGAATACTATGATGAATATGTGGCTTTAAATAAAGCTGACGGAATTGATGTAGAGTAAGAAGATCGCGTGAGATGCGCGATTGAATAGGAAAAGGGGATGCTGAAAGGAAACGTCTGGATGCATGTTCTGTGTGTTTTTGATAAACAACGGAGCAGGCTGATCGGAATGCAGGCGGCATCCCCTGTTTTATAAAAAGAGCCTGATGAAAAGAATATGGGCCCGGAAAGGACAAAGAATATGAAAATTAATTTTGACGAATGGAATGAGAGAAGAAACACCAATTGTGGAAAATGGGATACCATGGATAAAAAATATCAGAAAGAAGGAATGCTGCATCTTGGTGTTGCGGATATGGATTTCCAGTCTCCAAAACAGATCATTGATGCTTTTCAGGATATTCTTGACAAAGGAATTTTTGGCTATACAGATTTAAGCGACAGATTCTATGAAAATATCCGTGAATGGATGAGACAGAAGCATCAGGCTGAGGTATCCAGAGAGGAGATTGTATTTTGTCCCCGTATCAATGTTTCTTCCAGTATCTGTGTGGAAACATTTACCGAAGAAATGAATGAAGTGATCATCAATACTCCTGCCTATGGTCCTCTGTATCAGGCTGTTGTAAAGAATCACCGTAAAGTGGTGGAAAGCCCTCTGATACTGGAAAACGGCAGTTATAAGATCGACTTTGCACATCTGGAATCTGTTGTGACAGATAAAACAAAAATGTTTATTCTCTGCAGTCCGCACAATCCGGTGGGAAGAGTATGGACTAGAGAAGAACTGGAAGAAGTTGGAGCATTCTGCAAAAAACATGATCTTCTTTTGTTTGTAGACGAGATTCATGGTGATATTGTGGCAGAGGGAGTTACTTTTACAACGGCTCTTACTTTATCCGAGACAGTGAGAGAGCGGCTGATCGTTGCCACATCTCTGACAAAGACCTTTAATGTTCCGGGAGTGATCGTTTCTTACATGATCGTTCCAAATGAGGAGATCAGAAGCCGTATTGCTCAGACCATTGACCGCATTGGTATGCATAATCCCACTATTTTTGCAGTGGCAGCCGTAGAACACGGATATATGGAATGTGAAGAATGGTACCAGCAGATGCTTGACTATGTAAATGAAAATGAAAAATTCACACGTGAGTTTTTTGCAGAACATTTTCCGGAATTTGAGATTCTTGAAAGGCAGGGAACATATCTTCTCTGGATCAGTTATGAGAAGCTTGGAATCACAGAGGAAGAGCTGGAAAAATGGTTTCTGGAAAAAGCCAATGTTTCTGTTTATATGGGAAGTGTTTTTGGAAACCAGGGAAGAGGCTTTATCCGTCTGAATATTGCAAGTCCAAGAACAATGTTGAAAGAAGCTTATGAGAGAATGGCTGCAGTTTATTCAGAATTAAAGTAAGAGGTTTGAGACAGATAAATTAAGAGATTGGAAGATTTACCGTCTGGTTTCGCAGATAAAACTGTGAGCCCAGGCGGTTTTTCTGTACATTTTTCATTGATTATTTATATAAAAAGATATTGACATATGTTCAAAACAGAGGTATTGTTAGGGTGTAAAAAGTAAACCAATACTGTAAGAGCTGTGAAGCTGGCTGGGATGCAGCGACAGTATGTGAGAGTGCAGGTGTCGGAGAAAGGGGGACAAATGGCAAGACCGCAAAAGTGCAGATGTATCTGTTCGAAACCAAAAGTTACTGAATTTTCCGCAAAGGGAGCTTCAGAACAGAACTGTGTAAATCTTACCCTGGACGAGTATGAAGTTATGAGACTTCTGGATTTTGTAAATCTGAACCAGGAGCAGTGCGCTGTAAAAATGGATATTTCACGTCCAACTGTAACAAGGATTTATAACAGTGCAAGACAGAAGATTGCAGATGCTCTGGTAAACGGACGGAGCATCACTATCAGTGGAGGGGATGTCACTGTGTGTGAGGCAATGCGCCCGGAGTGTGTAAATGAAAAGTATTGTTGCCACAGGCAGCAGGAAGAAGAGGCTGACATAAGAGAAAGATAGAATATACAAACCCATTTTAAAAACAGGAGAGATTAAAATGAAAGTATTGATCGTAGGCGGTGTTGCTGCAGGAACAAAAACAGCAGCCAAATTAAAAAGAGAAGACAGAAATGCGGAGGTTGTTGTAATCACAAAAGATAAAGATATTTCTTATGCAGGATGTGGCCTGCCTTATTATGTGGGAGGACTGATTGAAAGTCGTGATGAGCTGATTGTAAACACTCCTCAGAAATATGCGGGACTGACTGGCGTGGAAGTAAAGACAGGAAAAGAGGCTGTTGGTTTAAATGCAGACAGGAAAGAAATTACCGTACGTGACACGGAGACAGGAACAGAAGAAATCTGTTCTTATGACAAACTGGTTCTGGCAGTAGGAGCATCTCCGGCAGTTCTTCCTGTTCCGGGAACAGATAAACAGGGTGTATTTAAAATGCGTACACCGGATGACGCCATTCAGATCCGCTCTTATGCAGAAGAGCATCAGGTAAAAAAAGCAGTGGTGATCGGAGCAGGATTTATTGGCCTGGAGGCAGCGGAAAATCTGAAAGCAAAAGGAATCCAGGTAACTGTTATTGACTTTGCATCCCAGATCCTTCCAAATATACTGGATGAGGAAATGGCAGCCTATGCAAAAAAGCATCTGCTGAAAGAAGGCATTCGTGTCATTACCGGAACAAAGGCAGAAGAAATCCTCGGAGACAGTGAAGTGACAGGAGTAAAAACATCCGCAGGTGTCCTTGGATGTGAACTTCTGATCATGGCAGCAGGGATCAGACCAAATACGGATTTTCTGACAGACAGCGGAATTGAAATGTTCAGAGGAACGATTATGGTGGATCATACAATGAAAACAAGTCTGGAGGATGTTTATGCGGCAGGAGACTGTGTTATGGTCACAAACCGGATCACAGGAAAACCTCAGTGGTCTCCGATGGGCTCATCTGCCAATATGGAAGGAAGAACACTGGCGCAGATTCTTTCCGGCAAAGAAAAAACTTATCCGGGTGTCCTGGGAACCGGAGTGGTTAAGCTTCCCGGATTAAACATTGGACGTACCGGCCTTACAGAAGAGCAGGCAAAAGAAGCAGGATATGATGTGATCACTGTTCTTGCCCCAACAGATGACAAAGCTCATTATTATCCGGATTCCAGTTTCTTTATCACAAAAATGATTGCAGATAAAACAACTCACAAGCTTCTTGGGGTTCAGGTATTCGGTCCGGGAGCAGTTGACAAAATGGTTGATATTGCAGTAATGGGAATCAATATGGGGGCAGTTCTGGAAGACTTTGAAAATGCTGATTTTGCTTATGCGCCGCCGTTTTCCACCGCAATCCATCCATTTGTCCAGGTTGTTTACATACTTTTAAATAAGATCAACGGTACAATGGAAAGTATGACGCCGGCAGAATATGCTGCAGGCAAGGCAAAGGATTATAAGATCGTTGATGCAGGCCCGGCGCCGGCCATCAGGGGAGCTGTGTATGTGGATCTGGCAAAAGTCAATGGAGAGGTTGAGGGTCTGGATAAGGAAGAAAAACTTCTTCTCGTGTGCGCAAAAGGCAAGAGAGCATATTTCCTTCAGAATCGTCTCCGTCATTATGGATACAAAAATACAAAAGTTCTGGAAGGTTCTCTGTTCTTTAATGATGTGAAGGTGCAGAATGCGCAGGCTGCCGTGACTCCGGAAGAGGAAACAAGAGTAAAGGCCCTTGGATTTTTAAGAGATAAGACAACTGCAGATAAATTTAATGGCCGTGTGATCACAAGAAACGGAAAGATCACTGCAGAAGAGACCAGAACCATTGCAGAAGCAGCAGAGCGGTTTGGAAGCGGAGAAGTAACCATGACTTCCAGACTGACTATGGAAATCCAGGGAGTGCCTTTTGATAATATTGAACCGCTTCGTGAATATCTGATGCAGGCAGGACTGGAAACAGGCGGAACCGGTTCAAAGGTACGCCCGGTAGTGTCCTGTAAGGGAACAACCTGCCAGTATGGTCTGATAGATACCTTTGCTCTGTCAGAGGAAATCCATGAAAGATTTTTCCACGGATATGCAGACGTTAAGCTTCCTCATAAATTTAAGATCGCAGTAGGCGGATGCCCAAATAACTGTGTAAAACCGGATCTCAACGATCTTGGTATTATCGGACAGAGAATTCCTCTGGTAGATATGGAAAAATGCCGTGGATGCAAAATCTGCCGTGTTGAGAACAACTGTCCTATCAAGGTGGCAAAGGTAGAAAACGGAAAGATTGTGATTGATGAAAATGCATGTAATCACTGTGGACGCTGCATTGGAAAATGTCCGTTCCATGCTTTTGAGAACTATACCAACGGATTCCGTGTATACATTGGCGGAAGATGGGGCAAACGAGTTGCTCAGGGCCGTTATCTGGACAAAGTATTTACAGATAAGGAAGAGGTTCTTTCTGTAGTGGAAAAGGCGATCCTTCTGTTCCGTGAACAGGGTATCACAGGAGAGCGTTTTGCAGATACAGTGGCAAGACTGGGATTTGAAAATGTACAGGAGCAGCTTCTTGCAGATGATCTTCTCAGCAGAAAAGAAGAGAATATCAAAGCCCAGAAACACCTGAAAGGCGGAGCAACCTGCTAAAATCGGCAAGTGGGAAACACGCAGCATAAAGATAGTTTTTCAGGAATCAGCCAAATAAAAAAGAGGATCTTCAGCTGACAGCAGTCGGCTGAAGATCCTCTTTTTGTTATATGGATTCAGTTGTTAAGAAGCATAAAACAGAATGTTATTTCTGTGAGACAGTTATGCATCCTTTTCCATGTTTTTTACAGCAGTAGAAAGCATAAGCTTGATACGGTTCAGCTGATTTACCTCGCTGGCGCCCGGATCGTAGTCAATGGCGACAATATTTGCTTCCGGATGTCTGCGGCGGATTTCTTTGATAACACCTTTGCCCACAATATGGTTTGGCAGGCAGCCAAAGGGCTGAATGCACACAATGTTGGGAACACCGCCGTTGATCAGCTCCAGCATTTCTCCGGTCAGGAACCAGCCTTCCCCGGTCTGATTTCCCGGAGACACAATAGGAGAAGCCATTTCTGCAAGCTGGCGGATATCCGCAGAAGAGGAAAAATGACGGCTCTGCTCAAGAGCTTCGTCCGCGGCTTTGCGGAGCCAGTCGATTCCTTTGATTCCCCAGTTTGCAACTGTTGCCTTTGATTTTTTAAATCCAAGGTAATCGGACTTGAAATTCTGGTTAAAGAAACAGTAGCTGATAAAGTCAATCAGGTCAGGGCACACTGCCTCGGCGCCTTCTGCTTCCAGAAGCTCAGCCAGATGATTGTTTGCAGCAGGAAGGAATTTTACCAGGATCTCTCCTACGATTCCTACCCGGGGTCTGCGTTCTCCGGTAACCGGGATCATATCAAACTCGTGAACCAGATCACGGCACATTTTTTTGAACTGGCTGTGGCTGATGCTTCCTCCCTGAAGGAAAGAGATCACCCGCTGTTCCCATATTTTGTGTTTCCGGTTGACAATTCCTTTTTCCTGTTCATAAGGACGCATGCGGTAAACACATTTCATAAGAAGATCTCCGAACACAGCTCCATAGCATATTTTTTTCACCAGAGGGAGAGTCAGCTTAAAGCCAGGATTGCTTTCCAGACCGCTGAGGTTCAAAGAGATTACAGGAACCTGCTCCATATCGGCTTTTTTCAGCGCACGGCGGATAAATCCGATATAGTTGGAAGCCCGGCATCCGCCTCCTGTCTGAGTCATAATAACCGCTGTTTTATCCAGATCATATTTGCCGGATAAAAGCGCATCCATGATCTGTCCCACAACGATCAGCGAAGGATAGCAGGCGTCGTTGTTTACATATTTCAGTCCCACATCCACAGCGCCTTTGTTGTCGTTTGGCAGAACCTCCAGATTGTATCCGCAGGAATTAAAAGCTGCCTGGAGAATACTGAAATGGAAAGGAGACATCTGTGGGCAGAGGATGGTGTAATCCTTTTTCATTTCTTTTGTAAAAACAACTTTTTCAATGGCAGAGGACTGGATATTCCGTTTCCTGTTCTGCTTTTCTTTGGCGCGGATGGCTGCCAGAAGAGAACGGATACGGATACGGGCTGCGCCGAGATTGTTTACCTCGTCAATCTTCAGGCAGGTATAGATCTTGCCGCTTCCGTCCAGGATTTCATACACTTCATCGGTTGTAACGGCATCCAGACCGCAGCCAAAGGAATTCAGCTGGATCAGATCAAGATCCTCCCTTGTTTTTACAAAGCTTGCGGCAGCATAAAGCCGGGAATGATACATCCACTGGTCATTGACGCGGATCGGACGCTCAATGTCTGCCAGATGGGAAATGGAATCCTCTGTGAGAACAGCAAGTCCGTAGCTGTTAATAAGATCCGGGATGCCGTGATGGATTTCCGGGTCAATGTGATAGGGACGTCCTGCCAGGACAATGCCCCTGCGCCCTGTTTTTTTCAGGTATTCCAGAGTTTCTTCACCCTTTTTCTCAATATCTCTGCGGGCTGCTGCCAGTTCTTCCCAGGCAGCGTGAACAGCGTCTTTTACCTCCTGGGCGGGCAGTTCTTTAAAGACCTCTACAAGACGGTCAGTAAGCACTGCCTCTGAGGTAAAGGCAAGAAAAGGATTACGAAAATCAATTTCCGGGTTATGAAGCTCGTCCACATTGTTTTTGATATTTTCCGCATAGGAAGTGACAATAGGGCAGTTGTAATGGTTTACAGCATCCGGGAACTCGTTGCGCTCATAGGGGATGCAGGGATAAAAAATAAATTTTATGCCCTTTTTCAAAAGCCAGCTGACATGTCCGTGAGCCATTTTTGCCGGATAACATTCGGATTCACTGGGAATGGATTCAATTCCAAGCTCATAAATCTTTCTGGTGGAAGTAGGTGAAAGAACTACTTCATAATTCAGCTTTGTAAAGAAAGTAAACCAGAAAGGATAATTCTCAAACATGTTGAGAACCCGGGGGATTCCCACCTTGCCCCGGACTGCTTTGTCCGCAGACAGTGGCTCGTAGGAAAAAATTCTTTTATATTTGTATTCATAAAGGTTCGGAATATGTTCTTTGTTCTTCTCCTTGCCGATTCCGCGCTCGCATCGGTTTCCGCTGACAAACTGACGTCCTCCGCTGAATTTGTTGATGGTAAGACGGCAGTTATTGGTACAGCCCCGGCAGTTTGCCATAGAGGTTGTATATTTCAGGGAATTGATTTTTTCAATAGGAAGCATGGTGGTTTCTTTGCCTTCCTCATAGCGCTCTCTGGCGATCAGAGCAGCGCCAAAGGCGCCCATGATTCCTGCAATATCCGGACGGATTGCATGACAGTCGGCAATTTTTTCGAAGCTTCTGAGAACCGCGTCATTATAAAAGGTTCCGCCCTGTACCACAATGTGTTTTCCAAGCTCAGAGGCATCGGAAACCTTGATTACCTTATAAAGAGCGTTTTTGATAACCGAATAGGCAAGTCCGGCAGAAATATCAGAAACCTCTGCGCCTTCCTTCTGGGCCTGCTTTACCTTGGAGTTCATAAATACCGTACATCTTGTGCCGAGATCTATAGGATGTTGTGCAAAAAGGGCTGCTTTTGCGAAGTCCTGCACACTGTAGTTCAGAGATTTTGCAAAGGTTTCAATAAAGGAACCGCACCCGGAAGAGCAGGCTTCATTAAGCTGCACACTGTCTACAGTCTGATTTTTGATCTTGATGCACTTCATATCCTGTCCGCCGATATCAAGGATGCAGTCTACCTCAGGGTCAAAAAAGGCGGCGGCATAATAATGGGAAACTGTTTCCACTTCTCCCTCGTCAAGGAGAAGGGCTGCTTTGATCAGAGCTTCTCCGTATCCTGTGGAACAGGCATAGGCAATATGGGCATCCTCTGGCAGCTGTGAATAAATTTCCTGAATAGAACGGATGGCAGTATTCAGAGGGCTTCCGTTATTGCTGCTGTAAAAAGAATAAAGAAGGCTGCCGTCTTCGCCTACAAGAGCGGTTTTTGTGGTGGTGCTTCCGGCGTCAATGCCAAGATAACAGTTTCCGCTGTAAGTGGAAAGATCACCGGTGGTTACCCGGTAAGAGCTCTGGCGTTCTGTAAATTCCTGATAATCCTCTTCTGAAGAAAAAAGAGGCTCCATGCGCTCTACTTCAAAATCAAGCTTAATGGAATGGCGGAGACGGTCTTTTAAGTCTGTGAGAGAAACTGCCACTTCCTTCTTTGCATTGAGAGCAGAGCCGATGGCTGCAAAAAGATGAGAATTTTCCGGCACAATGGTGTGTTCCTCATCCAGCTTCAGAGTACGGATAAAGGCAGCTTTCAGCTCTGATAAAAAGTGCAGCGGACCTCCCAGAAAAGCCACATGACCTCTGATGGGCTTGCCGCAGGCAAGACCGGAAATAGTCTGGTTGACAACTGCCTGAAAAATAGAGGCAGAAAGATCTTCCTTGGTGGCGCCCTCATTGATCAGAGGCTGAATATCTGTTTTTGCAAAAACACCGCAGCGGGCTGCAATGGGATAGAGAGCCTTATAATTTTTTGCATACTCATTCAGACCAGGGGCGTCTGTCTGAAGCAGAGATGCCATCTGATCGATAAAAGAGCCTGTACCTCCGGCACAGATTCCATTCATACGCTGTTCGATATTTCCGCCTTCAAAATAAATGATCTTGGCATCCTCACCGCCAAGCTCAATGGCAACGTCTGTCTGCGGCGCCATTGTCTGCAGGGAGGAGGAAACAGCGATCACTTCCTGGACGAACGGGATCTCCAGATGATTGGCAAGAGTAAGACCTCCGGAACCGGTGATCACCGGATGAAGGGTACATTCGCCAAGTTTATCATGTGCCTTCTGGAGAAGATCGGCCAGAGTTTCCTGAATGTTTGCAAAATGTCTCTGATAATCGGCAAACAACAGGGTTTGATTTTCATCAAGAATCGCAATCTTTACGGTGGTAGATCCGATATCAATTCCTAATGTATATGTATTCATAAAATGTGAGTCAGCCTCCTCGTGTCGTATCTGTTGTAGATCTGTCAAATATTCTTTCTTATTATAAGTAAACGATAAGATAAAGATTCCGTAACATTATACGACAAAGTTTTTAAAATGACAATGTATAACTTTCACAATTTGTAAGGGTAAACAGGCGTGGGATTCTGAAAAACAGATAAAAATAATCTGATTTTGATATGTGAAAATATATCGGTCGTTTATAGGGCGCGATCTATCACAGTACAAACAGCAGGATTTCCTCCGGCTGCGTACTTTACTTTTTATGCAATACAAGTTATACTGAAAAACAGTAAAAATATTACCGCAGAAAGAGGAAGCAGAACTATGGCAGAATATAAGTTGCTGAAAACAGAGGGGCGTGCAAAAAGAGCAGAGTTTCATACGGTCCACGGTACCATACAGACCCCTGTATTTATGAATGTAGGAACCATCGGCGCCATTAAAGGCGCGGTGTCCACCATGGATCTTCATGAGATTGGAACTCAGGTAGAGCTTTCCAATACCTATCATCTTCATGTGCGCCCTGGTGATAAAGTGGTAAAACAGCTTGGCGGGCTTCACAAGTTTATGGTATGGGACAAACCGATCCTGACAGATTCCGGTGGTTTCCAGGTGTTTTCCCTTGCCAAGCTCCGCAAGATCAAGGAGGAGGGCGTTCATTTCCAGTCCCATATTGACGGACATAAAATCTTTATGGGTCCGGAGGAAAGTATGCAGATCCAGTCCAATCTTGCATCCACCATTGCCATGGCCTTTGACGAATGTCCAAGCAGTGTTGCAGACAGAGATTATGTGCAGAAATCCGTAGAGAGGACTACCCGCTGGCTTGCCAGATGCAAAACAGAAATGGCAAGGCTGAACAGTCTGCCGGATACCATCAATAAGAATCAGCTTCTTTTTGGCATCAATCAGGGCGCCATTTATGAAGATATCCGTATTGAGCATGCAAAAGAAATTGCAAAAATGGATCTGGACGGTTATGCAGTAGGCGGACTTGCAGTAGGAGAAACTCATGAAGAAATGTATCGGATCCTGGATGCAGTGGTTCCGTATCTGCCTCAGAACAAACCCACCTATCTTATGGGGGTGGGAACACCTGCCAATATCATTGAAGGCGTAGACAGAGGCGTGGATTTCTTTGACTGCGTATATCCAAGCCGAAACGGACGTCATGGCCATGTGTATACCAATCATGGAAAAATGAACATGTTCAATGCAAAATATGAACTGGATACAAGACCGATAGAAGAAGGCTGTCAGTGTCCGGCCTGCCGTCATTACAGCAGAGCCTATATCCGTCATCTTCTGAAAGCAAAGGAGATGCTGGGAATGCGCCTCTGCGTTCTCCATAATCTGTATTTTTATAATCACATGATGGAGGAGATCAGAGAAGCTCTTGATGAAGGCAGATTTGCAGAATATAAGAAAATGCGACTGGAAGGCTTCCTCAGAGGAGAATAAAAACTGTATAAATAAAATACAGAAATAGAAAAAAAGCAACAAAAACACTTGAAGAAATTCTTATTTTTGTGTATGATGTGTTATAATGCTTCCGGACAGGGAAGCAGGTAAGACAGTCAGGAAACAGGAGGAAACAAAATGGAAGCAAGCGGAGCTGCAAGTATGGGCATGATGATCATTTGGATGGTAATCATCTTTGGAATTATGTATTTCCTGATGATCCGCCCTCAGAAAAAAGAGCAGAAAAGACTTCAGGCTATGCTGAACAGTATGGAAGTAGGCGACAGCGTTGTAACAACAAGCGGTTTCTACGGTGTTGTTATTGACATGACAGAAGAAGACGTTATTGTAGAGTTTGGAAACAACAAAAACTGCCGTATTCCTATGAGAAAACAGGCAATTGCAGAAGTAGAGAAAGCTGAGCAGGCAACTGCATAACGAAAAATAGGCACCGGGTGACCGGTGCTTATTTTTTTGGAAAAATTTCCTGATACATATATGTGAATATTTGGTGTTATCTTCGTCATAAAGAATTTTAATTTAGTCTTTTTATTGAAAATGACTAAATTAACTCATTGTGCTACTTAAAATACGACTGCTTATCGACTCAAAATTGCCCAGATTACCCCTATATAATTGAAAGCACTTTTTTAGAAGATGAGATGTTTTATCTGTCCAATATCACATTGTTCTCCAAATACACTGTTGAATGCCATGCACAGGTTGTGCCCCAGAATTTTATTCTGTAATCGGGTACATAATCCATGAAAGCTTTTTGCGAGAACTTTTTCCGCATTTAACTGTTCGCTAAGCTGCGAAAATACAGTTTCCACCCTACGACGGAAGCGGAAGATCAGCTGCCGTATTTCTTTTGGCCAGTTGTTCTTATGATTAGATGGTTTGAGAGACATCAGGCAGATACCTTTTTCACGCATATCCTGCAAAAGGTTTTCCCCAGTATAGCCTTTATCTCCAAATATTGTAACCCGCAGATGGTTTTCTGCAAGGTCGCGCAGTCCTTCCCGGTCATCCACAGATGCGGGCGTAATCTCAAAAGCAGTTACATAACCTTCTATGGTAATAAGGGCATGTACTTTGAACCCGAAATAAGTTTCCTTTTTGGATGGACATTTTCCATAATTTGCGCCATCCTCGCGGAAGGAACGGCAGTAACGCGCACGCCCAAATTTGCAGACTGGAAGAGGGAAGCTGTCAATTACAAAATAACGGCTGTCAGGTATTGGGAAGGATTGAGCCAGTTTCTGCCGGAGCAGTTCCGTTACTTGTAAAAGAGCTCTTCTGGTTCGGTTAAATCGCGTGCGGCAGCATAGATGCGGAAAAAGGTGTCGATAATTACGTTTCACGAAAGAATACCATGCCTTTTCAGAATCTATACCAATGAGTTCACCACAAATGCTTAGCGTAATTATTTCAGAATCAGACATCTTTGCAGTATGCACATTCCGCCTTTGGGAAACGCATACAGGGACAGACCGTTGATACAAATCATCAATAACTGTATAAACAAGCAAAATAAAATCTTCAAAAGTTGCTGTGAGAGTGGTATAATCATCTTTGAACTTCAACATTATGTGTGCCTCCTTTCATAGCATGTAGTGGTGTACAGCTATAGGATAACATATTTTGTTGAAGTTTTTTATATTAACTAGCACAATGGGTTAAATTAAATTGTAAATGATAAAAAGATATCCCATCTTTTACAATTTGAGAAATAAAAAAGCTACAACCAGTAGTTTATAAGGCTTGGTGAAGGATTATTTATTTTACAACTGTCAAACTTCTGTGTTTTGTGTAGATTGAAAAATTCACTTTTTCGTGATATATTTTATCTATATTTATTAAAAATAGTGGAGGGATGGCATGGCGGTCAGCTACAAAAAATTATTTCATTTACTGATAGAAAAAAATATGACAAACGCACAGTTGCAGCAGGAGGCTGGGTTCTCTGCAAATATCATCACACGATTGAAACGTAATGGGTATATTTCCCTCGAAAGCGTGGAGAGTATATGTCGGGTTTTAAACTGTGGCGTTGACGATATTCTGGAATTTATACCAGAGGATAATGGAGGAAGAGAAAATGGTTGATACCAAAAAGGAACAGGAACGTGATGAATTGCACCGTGCGATATGGGCGATTGCAGATGAGTTGCGTGGAGCAGTCGATGGTTGGGACTTTAAAAATTATGTTCTTGGCACAATGTTCTATCGCTATATTTCCGAGAACTTGTGTAATTATATAAACAGTGGTGAGGCTGATGCAGGTAACGCTGGATTTGATTTTGCAAAAATAGCAGATGAGGATGCAGAAGAAGCAAGAGAGGGATTGGTAGAAGAAAAAGGATTTTTCATTCTGCCGAGTGAGCTGTTCTGCAATGTACGTGCGGATGCTGCGAATGATGAAAATTTAAATGAAACATTGGAGCGTGTGTTCCGACATATAGAGGAATCTGCACAAGGAAGCGAGTCGGAAAGCGATTTTGCCGGATTATTCGATGATTATGATGTAAACAGTAATAAATTAGGTGCTACAGTTGCAAAACGTAATGAAAAACTCGTAAAACTTCTGAATGGCGTGGGTGAAATGAATCTGGGAGATGTGAAAGACCATTCCATTGATGCCTTTGGTGATGCATATGAGTACCTTATGACCATGTACGCATCGAACGCCGGAAAATCTGGTGGAGAATTCTTTACTCCGGCAGATGTGTCCGAATTACTCACACGACTTGGTACTGTAGGAAAAACAGAAATCAATAAGGTATATGATCCGGCGTGCGGATCTGGTTCACTACTTTTGAAAGCGGAGAAAATTCTTGGTAAGGATGCTATCCGTAATGGATTTTACGGTCAGGAAATCAATATCACAACCTACAACTTGTGTCGTATCAATATGTTTTTGCATGATGTTGGATTCGATAAATTCAATATTGCCTGTGAAGATACATTGCTTGCACCACAGCACTGGGACGATGAACCGTTTGAATTAATAGTATCTAATCCACCATATTCTATAAAATGGGCAGGAACAGATAATCCATTGTTGATTAATGACCCAAGATTTTCTCCTGCCGGAGTGCTTGCACCGAAAAGTAAGGCTGACATGGCATTTATCATGCATAGTCTGTCGTGGCTTGCGCCTAATGGAACTGCTGCCATTGTATGCTTTCCGGGAATTATGTATCGTGGTGGTGCAGAACAAAAAATTCGTAAATACTTGGTGGACAATAACTATGTGGACTGTATTATTCAGTTGCCGAGTAATCTGTTCTTTGGCACTTCGATTGCAACTTGCATTATGGTGATGAAAAAGAACAAGGCAGATAATAAGACGTTGTTTATTGATGCTACAAGCGAATGCGTGAAGGTTACCAACAATAATAAACTGACCCCAGAGAATATCGACCGGATCGTGGATGTGTTTGCAAAGCATGAAGAAGTGGAGCATTTTGCACATCTGGCGGGCTATGAGGAAATATCCGAAAATGATTATAACTTGTCTGTGTCTACATATGTTGAAGCCGAAGATACCAGAGAGAAAATTGATATTGTGAAGCTGAATGCAGAAATTAAGGAAATTGTTGCTCGTGAGCAGGCACTCCGTGATGAGATTGATAAAATCATTGCAGAAATCGAAATGGAGTAAAACGTATGGATGAACTTAGAAATCTAAATAATCTGAATAGAGGGATTCACAAACGGTGGATATGGGTAAATAAAGATAATTACTATCGAAGCTGTGATTATCTTCAAAAGATTAATTATTGTATTCAAGATTTAAATGCAGAAATAAATAATTTAAATGAACCATCTATGAAGGATGTAGTATACATAATTGCTTTAATTGATTGGATATGTGAAGCGGTTGGCGCAATTTCGCAAATTTTGAAATTGGGAGTAATGAATAATTATGTCTATGAAAAAGAGGATAGTATTTTACAATCAATTCAATTCTTTAAGGCAATACGTTCTTTTGTAGTTGCGCATCCCTTGTCTACAGATAGGCATAAGAAATATGGTTTTGATGGCGATATGATTTGTGTTGATATAAGGAGAAAAACATCGGCGGTTACAAAGCTTTTTTCACATAGTAGTGACTGGTTTCATCTTGATTTTGACGGGCTAAAAGGAGAAGCTAAGGAGAAAGAAGCGGATTTTGTATTATATGTTTATTCACAAAAGACCGATGGGATGCAGTTTTTTAAATATATTGGCGTGGATTTTCAAGATTTATATCATGTGGCTGAATTGCAGATAGAGAAATTGTATGATCTTGATAAATATCTTGGAAAGTTGAAAAAGAAAGATTTTGAGGTGGTGACATGAGCAAATTGGACAAAATGATTGCGAAACTTTGCCCAGATGGGGTAGAATACAGACGAGTTGGTGATATAGCTGACTATGAGCAACCATCAAAATATCTTGTAAAAAGTACTGATTATAATGATGATTTTGAAATACCTGTATTAACAGCAGGGCAAACTTTTATTTTAGGGTATACAAATGAAAAAGAAGGAATTTATAATGCTTCTTCAGAAAAACCTGTAATTATCTTTGATGATTTTACTGGTGCATTTAAATGGGTTGATTTTCCATTTAAGGCAAAATCATCAGCGATGAAAATGATTACTTCAAAGAGTGATGTTTTGATTCGATATCTATTTCATTTAATGGGATTTTTAAATTATTCTTCTGACGAACATAAAAGGCTTTGGATAAGTGTCTATTCAGAGTTGCAGGTCCCTGTACCTCCTCTGGAGGTACAACGTGAAATAGTCCATATTTTGGACTCTTTCACGTTACTTACAGCCGAGCTTACAGCCGAGCTTACAGCTCGGAAGAAACAGTATGAATTTTACAGAGATAAATTACTCTCTCATGATAGAAACTATCCGATGAAGCCACTTGCTGACTTGGGAAAATGGTCTGGTGGAAAAACTCCATCTATGTCAGAAAAGAGTTTTTGGGAACAAGGTACGATTCCTTGGATTTCATCAAAAGACATGAAAGCATCAACATTGGTAGATACACAAGACCATATTACAGAAAAAGCAGTAAAAGAAGCATCTATGACAGTATATCCAGCAAATAGTATTGCTGTAGTAACAAGATCTGGAATTTTAAAGCATACTTTCCCAGTTGCTTATGTACCTTTTGAAACTACTATTAATCAGGATATAAAAATGCTTGTTGTTAATGAAGATATTCTTCCGAGATATGCATTTCATTTAATACAGGGAAAAGGAAAGGACATTCTGGTAAAAACAAAAAAACAAGGCGGAACAGTGGATTCTTTAGATTTTCAAAAGGTACTTGCATATAAAGTTCCAGTTCCATCTAAGGATATACAAAGCAGGTTAGTAGAGGTTCTTGATAACTTTGAGTTCATCTGCACTGACCTGAATATTGGCTTGCCAGCCGAAATTGAAGCTCGCCAGAAGCAATATGAATATTATCGTGATTTGCTCTTGACATTTGCTGAAAAAGGCAGCACGCTTATGACAGACAGACAGACAGACAGACAGACAGACAGACAGACAGACAGACAGACAGAGCTGAGCGCCATTAAGCTCATTCAGTATGTGTTTGGCTATGTTACACTGCCGATGGGAAGTTTATTTGATTTTCGTAATGGACTGAGCAAGGGAAAGAATTTCTTTGGCTCAGGTATTCCTTTTATCAGATACACGGATGTTTATAATAACAGATTTCTTAAGGAAGAGGATATTACCGCACTGGTTGAGTGTACGCTTGTTGAAATTGAAAAACTGGGAGTTCATCGTGGAGATGTGTTTTTTACAAGAACATCAGAGACAGCAGAAGATATTGGTTGGTCATCGGTAATGCTTGATGATATCGGGGATTGTGTTTTTAATGGGTTTACCATTAAAGCAACTCCGAAAACAAATTATTTGTTGCCGGAATATTGTGCATATTGTTTCGCCACAGAAGATTTCAGAAAGTATGTTACAAGCCATTGTGCATTTACAACCAGAGCATCTTTAACAGGAAAAACGATTGCTGAGTATCAGCTTGCTATTCCGAGCATGGAAAAACAGCAGGAGATTGTAAATGTGTTGAATAAGTTTCATAGCCTCTGCAATGATCTATCCACAGGACTTCCAGCAGAGATTGAAGCACGTCAGAAGCAGTATGAATATTACAGGGATAAGCTGTTATCTTTTAAAGAATTACCAAAGTAAGGAGGCGAGGATGTGCCATACTTTAATATTGTAGCGGAGACATCGGAGAACACCGTTGTCACAGAATATGAGCCAGTGAAAAAACGTTCTGACAGTTATCAGAGCGAAGTAGAACTGGAACAGGAATTTATCCGTCTGCTCTGCGAACAGGGATATGAGTATCTGCCTATTCACACGGAGAAAGATCTGATTTCCAATCTCCGTAAAAAATTAGAGGAACTGAACAATTATCAGTTTTCAGACACAGAGTGGGATGCTTTTTTCAAAAATGCTGTTGCGAACCCCAATGAACATATTGTGGAAAAGACTCGTAAGATACAGGAGGATAATGTCCAAGTTCTGACACGTGATGATGGTTCTTCCAAGAACATTACGCTTATAGATAAAAAGAACATTCATAATAACAGGTTGCAGGTCATCAATCAATACAAGGTGAATGCTGACCCAGGCAGCAGAGAGGGCAGCCTGGGCTGTGTGATTGGTACAGAGAATGGTGCAAAGCATGATAACCGCTATGATGTTACAGTATTAGTCAATGGTCTGCCGCTTGTGCATATTGAACTGAAGCGCAGAGGTGTTGCCATCCGTGAGGCATTCAACCAGATCAACCGTTACCAGAGGGACTCTTTTTGGGCGGGGTGCGGACTGTATGAGTATATCCAGATTTTTGTTATATCCAATGGAACAAATACAAAGTATTATTCCAACAGCACCAGACGGAATGCAGAAAAGGAACATGAGAAGCGTGGAGCAAGTAAGACTAAGACCAGTAACAGCTTTGAGTTTACCTGCTTCTGGGCAGATGCCAATAACCGTGTGATTCCAGATTTGATTGACTTTACAAAGACTTTCTTCGCAAAGCATACAATTCTGAATATTCTTACGAAGTATTGTATTTTTACATCGGAAGATATGCTGATGGTCATGCGTCCGTATCAGATTACAGCTACGGAGCGAATTCTCAATCGTATCGAAATTGCCAATAATTATAGGAAGTACGGCAGTGTCGAGGGTGGTGGTTACATCTGGCATACCACAGGTTCTGGAAAGACACTGACTTCATTTAAAACGGCAAGACTGGCATCGAAACTGCCGTATATTGATAAGGTACTGTTTGTGGTTGACCGTAAAGATCTGGATTACCAGACTATGAAAGAATATGACCGTTTTGAAAAAGGTGCAGCCAATAGCAATACATCGACTACCATATTAAAACGGCAGTTGGAAGACCCAGATGCGCATATCATCATTACCACAATTCAGAAACTGGCTACCTTTATAAAAAAGAATCCGGGACATGAAGTTTATCTGAAACATATCGTTATTATTTTTGACGAGTGCCATCGCAGCCAGTTTGGGGATATGCACACTGCTATTGTAAAAAATTTTAAGAAATATCATCTGTTTGGATTTACAGGAACACCAATCTTCTCTGTTAATTCTGGCAGAGCCAAGAATCCAGAATTCTTTACTACAGGTCAGACCTTTGGAGATCAGCTTCACAGTTATACGATTGTGGATGCTATTAACGATAAAAATGTTCTTCCATTCCGGGTTGATTATATTAAAACGATGGATGTGGAGGAAGAAATCACAGATGAGATGGTCTGGGACATTAACCGTGAAAAGGTTATGATGGCTCCTGAGCGTATTCGCATTGTGACACAGTACATACTGGAACATTTTGACCAGAAGACGTATCGTGGGGATAAAACATACATATATAATGCGCTTACTAATATTTCAGAGGTAGCTTCTGCCAAGCGGGATGAGGTAGAGGAAATCAAGCAGAAACAGCGTATTAGTGGTTTTAATTCTATTTTTGCGGTATCGAGTGTTCCGATGGCAAAATTATATTATCAGGAATTCAAAAAGCAAATGGCAGCAGATCCGACCAAGAAATTGCGTGTTGCAACCATTTTCAGTTATGGTGCAAACGAAGAAGAATCGGATGGTATTCTGGATGAAGAAAATTCTGAAGATACCTCTGCACTTGATCAGCCGTCCAGAGAATTTCTGGAAGAAGCCATTAAGGATTATAATGAAATGTTCCATACGAATTACGATACCTCAAGTGATAAATTCCAGAATTATTATAAAGATGTGTCGCTTCGCATGAAAAATAAGGAATTGGATATCTTGATCGTAGTAAATATGTTCCTTACAGGTTTTGATGCCACAACCATGAATACGCTATGGGTAGATAAAAATCTGAAAATGCACGGACTGATACAGGCATTTTCTCGTACCAACCGTATTCTGAATTCTATTAAGACCTTTGGAAATATTGTGTGTTTCCGAAATCTGCAAAAGCGTGTGGATAGTGCCATTTCCCTGTTTGGGGATAAGAATGCCGGAGGTATTGTACTGCTACAGAGTTTTAAAGATTATTATTATGGATATGAGTCTATAGATGGTAAACCGATGCCGGGTTATGTGGATATGATGGAGGACTTGAATCATAAATTTCCGTTATCAGAACCGCAGATTATCGGAGAACAGAATCAAAAGGACTTTATTGCTCTGTTTGGTGCAATTCTCCGCATGAGAAATCTTTTGCTTTCTTTTGATGAGTTCAAGGGCAATGAGCTGATTTCTGAGCGTGATTTACAGGATTACCTCGGTCGTTATCAGGACTTGCGTGATGAGTGGAAACGCAAGCGTCAGGAAAGTACAGATATTACAGATGATGTGGTATTTGAAATTGAACTGATCCGGCAGATAGAAATTAACATTGATTATATCCTCATGCTTGTAAAGAAGTATCATGATACACACTGCGAAGACAAGGAAGTGCTGATAACCATCAATAAGGCGATTGATGCGAGCCCAGAGTTGCGCAGTAAGAAACAGCTCATTGAAACTTTTATTGCAGGAATCAATGATGTGGATGATGTCATGAATGAGTGGCATGAATTTGTGGTGGCACAGCGTGATCATGACCTTGATGTTATCATTAAGGAAGAAAAACTGAAGCCAGAGGATACCCGAAAGTTCATAGAAAATGCGTTTCGGGACGGCGAAATTAGAACAGTCGGAACTGACATAGATAAACTTATGCCGCCTATATCCCGTTTTGGTGGTGGTGGAAGAACCAAGAAAAAACAGGGAGTTATTGAAAAGCTGAAAACCTTCTTTGAAAAGTATTTTGGCATCGGAGGTTCGTCTACCTTTACAGAGCCAGAGCATAAAACAGTGGTATATGATTTGGATGGTCAGGAAACGCTGTCGATGGTAGCAGAAGAAAAAACTCCATATGGAAAGCAATCATAAATGAATTGAGTACACGAGAAATTCAGTATTTTGCTATAGAGAATAAAGATAAAAATACACTAGGTGTTGGTGAGAACTGAGGCCCTTTTTTCTAAAAAAACAGTTGGGGTAGCTTGTGGTATATGACTTAGTCTAAGGAGAGTTGTGCAATGTATGATCATGTACAACTCTTTTTTTGATGGCTTTTTCGCTTTAACAGGTTGAAATCTTCCGCAAAGTGCGTTATTATAGTAACAATCCAAAAAGGAAAGGGATCTGCAGGGTGGTTTCCTGCGGAAAAGGAAATAAGAAAATGGAATACAAGATTGCTTTGATTCCCGGCGACGGGATTGGACCGGAAATTGTAAGGGAGGCCAGAAAGGTTCTGGACGCTGTCTGCAGCAAATATGGTCATAAGTTTATTTACTCGGAGGTTTTATTAGGAGGCGCTTCTATTGACGTACACGGAGTTCCGTTGACAGAAGAAGCAGTAGAAACTGCAAAGGCTTCTGATGCAGTTCTGATGGGCTCCATTGGAGGGGATGCAAAGACTTCTCCCTGGTACAAACTGGAACCGTCCAGACGCCCGGAGGCAGGGCTTCTGGCAATCCGCAAGGCTTTGAATCTTTTTGCTAATCTTCGTCCGGCGTATCTTTATCAGGAACTGAAGGCAGCCTGCCCCCTGAAAGAAGAGGTCATTGGAGAAGGCTTTGATATGATTATTGTCAGGGAGCTTACCGGAGGTCTTTATTTCGGGGAAAGAAAAACAGTTGAGGAAAATGGGATAAAAACAGCCGTTGATACACTTTCCTATAACGAAAATGAAATCCGCCGTATTGCAGTAAAGGCCTTTGACATTGCCATGAAGAGAAAGAAAAAGGTGACAAGCGTAGATAAGGCCAATGTGCTGGACTCTTCCCGGCTCTGGAGAAAGGTTGTGGAAGAAGTGGCAAAGGACTACCCGGAGGTAACTCTGGAGCATATGCTGGTTGACAACTGTGCCATGCAGCTTGTTCACAATCCGGGACAGTTTGATGTGATCCTTACAGAGAATATGTTTGGCGATATTCTTTCTGATGAGGCGAGCATGGTAACAGGCTCTATCGGAATGCTTTCTTCGGCAAGTCTGAATGATACAAAATTTGGTCTTTATGAGCCCAGTCACGGCTCTGCGCCGGATATTGCAGGACAAAATAAGGCAAATCCTATTGCAACTATTTTGTCAGCGGCAATGATGCTCCGCTACTCACTTGATCTTGACAGAGAAGCAGATGCAGTGGAGGCGGCTGTTCAGAAGGTCCTTACAGAAGGCTACCGGACAGGTGACATTATGTCAGAGGGCTGCAGACCAGTAGGAACCGCTGAGATGGGTGATCTGATCGCGGCAGCGGTGTAACAGAAAGAAACCGGAACAGAATCAGGAATTATTTGCCGGATACTGAATTTACAGAAAAGATCAGCTGCAATTACCGGATTTTATCTTACAGAAAAAATCAGTGGGGCTGATCTGTCTTACGACATAGAAGGGAGAACATACACATGAGAAGTGATGCAGTAAAAAAAGGTTCACAGCAGGCTCCGCACAGGTCCCTGTTTAATGCTCTTGGATTTACAAAGGAAGAAATGGAACGTCCCATGGTAGGAATTGTAAGCTCTTACAATGAAATTGTTCCCGGACATATGAATCTTGACAAAATAGTGGATGCAGTAAAACAGGGAGTTGCCATGGCTGGCGGAACCCCTGTTGTATTCCCGGCCATTGCAGTCTGCGACGGCATTGCCATGGGACATACAGGAATGAAATATTCTCTTGTTACAAGAGATCTGATCGCGGATTCCACTGAGGCAATGGCAATGGCTCATCAGTTTGACGCCCTGGTGATGGTTCCGAACTGTGACAAGAATGTTCCGGGCCTTCTGATGGCAGCTGCCAGGATCAATGTGCCAACGGTATTTGTAAGCGGAGGTCCTATGCTTGCAGGACGTATCCACGGACACAAAACCAGTCTTTCCAGTATGTTTGAAGCAGTGGGCGCTTATGCGGCAGGAAATATTTCTGAGGATGAGCTGACAGAATACGAAAACAAAACCTGCCCTACCTGCGGATCCTGTTCCGGTATGTATACTGCAAACTCCATGAACTGTCTTACAGAGGTTCTGGGTATGGGGCTTGGCGGAAACGGAACGATTCCGGCCGTTTATTCTGAAAGGATCCGTCTTGCCAAACATGCAGGAATGCAGGTTATGGAAATGTACAGAAGAAATATCCGCCCAAGAGATATTATGACAGAGGAAGCCATTCTCAACGCTCTGACTGTGGATATGGCTCTTGGCTGTTCCACAAACAGCATGCTTCATCTTCCGGCTATTGCCCATGAGATCGGCATGGATTTTGATATCAGCTTTGCGAACAGCATCAGTGAAAAAACTCCAAACCTCTGTCACCTTGCTCCGGCAGGACCTACTTATATGGAAGATTTAAACGCAGCAGGCGGCGTTTATGCAGTTATGAACGAGCTGGATAAAAAAGGACTTCTTCATACAGAGTGTATGACTGTCACAGGAAAGACTGTGGGAGAAAACATTAAAAACTGTGTAAACCTGAATCCTGAGGTAATACGCCCCATTGACAATCCATACAGCCAGACAGGAGGACTTGCAGTCCTGAAAGGAAACCTTGCTCCTGACGGAGGAGTGGTAAAACGTTCTGCGGTTGTGGAAGAGATGATGGTTCATGAAGGACCGGCCAGAGTGTTTGACTGTGAAGAGGATGCCATTGACGCCATCAAGGGCGGAAAAATCGTACCGGGAGACGTAGTTGTAATCCGTTACGAAGGTCCGAAAGGCGGACCGGGAATGAGAGAAATGCTGAATCCTACTTCCGCAATTGCAGGCATGGGCCTTGGCTCTTCAGTGGCTCTTATTACGGACGGAAGGTTCAGCGGCGCGTCCAGAGGAGCCTCCATCGGACATGTTTCTCCGGAAGCGGCAGTAGGAGGACCCATTGCTCTGATCGAAGAAGGAGATATCATCAGTATTGATATTCCGGGACTGAAACTGGAAGTAAAGGTTTCCGATGAGGAAATGCAGGCAAGAAAAGAGAGATGGCAGCCCAGAGAACCAAAAGTAACCACAGGATATCTGGCAAGATATGCGTCTATGGTAACCTCCGGAAACCGCGGAGCGATCCTTGAGGTACCGAAGATCCAGAAATAATGAAAAAATGATCCGTTATATAACGATGTCTGAAAAATGCTTTACAGGTATCATAGAACAGCAACAGTTTTACAGGGGATCAATATAAGATTGAAGAGATATACCGGAAAATACAGAGGGAATAAGGAGGAGACGATATGCAGCTGACAGGCGCGGAAATTATCATAGAATGTCTGAAGGAACAGGGTGTGGATACCGTTTTTGGCTATCCGGGCGGGGCTATCCTGAACGTCTATGATGCACTTTATAAATACAGAGATGAGATTCATCATGTTCTGACCTCCCATGAGCAGGGAGCGGCTCATGCGGCAGACGGCTATGCACGTGCAACCGGAAAAGTAGGAGTGTGTATGGCAACTTCAGGACCGGGAGCCACAAACCTGGTAACCGGAATCGCCACTGCATATATGGATTCTGTTCCGGTAGTGGCGATCACTGCAAACGTAGGAAAGCCTCTTCTGGGAAAAGATTCCTTCCAGGAAGTGGATATTGCAGGAATCGTTATGCCGATCACCAAGCACAGTTATATTGTAAAAGATATCACCAAGCTTGCGGACACCATCCGAAAGGCTTTTTATATTGCAAAGAGCGGACGTCCGGGGCCGGTTCTGGTGGATGTGACAAAGGATGTGACAGGGGCGCTTTATGATTATTCTCCCCGCCGTCCGGCAACCGTAAACCGTGAGACCAGCGAGATCCACAGGGAGAATGTGGAACAGGCAGTAAACATGATCTGCAAGGCGCAGAAACCGTTTATTTTTGTTGGCGGCGGTTCTGTGATCTCCGGCGCATCGGAAGAAATCGCAGAGCTTTCTCACAGGATTCAGGCTCCGGTCTGCGACAGCCTTATGGGAAAAGGCGGATTCTCAGGAGAAGATCCATATTATACGGGAATGCTGGGAATGCATGGAACAAAAACCTCCAATCTGGGAGTCAGTCAGTGCGATCTTCTGATTGTTCTGGGAGCCCGGTTCAGTGACCGTGTAACCGGAAATGCAAAAACCTTTGCCAATAAAGCAAAGATTCTTCAGATAGATATTGACGCTGCGGAAATCAATAAAAACGTTCTGGTGGATGCTTATATAGAAGGCGACATCAAGGAAGTTTTAAGAAGGCTTCTGGAGGAAATTCCGGAGAAAAAGCATCCTCAGTGGATGGAACATATTCAGGAGATGAAGGCAAAATATCCTCTGAATTACGATCATACCCAGCTTACCGGACCGTATATCATTGAAAAACTTTATGAACTGACCGACGGAGATGCAATTATCACTACAGATGTGGGACAGCATCAGATGTGGGCGGCTCAGTATTATAAATACAAAGAACCGAGAACATTTTTAAGCTCCGGCGGCCTGGGAACCATGGGATTTGGTCTGGGGGCAGCTATCGGAGCAAAAATGGGAAGACCGGAAAAAACTGTGGTAAATATCGCAGGTGACGGATGTTTCCGGATGAACATGAATGAGATTGCAACAGCAGTGCGCTGTGGAAAACCACTTGTGCAGATCGTTCTGAACAACCATGTTCTGGGAATGGTGCGCCAGTGGCAGACTTTATTCTACGATCACAGATATTCGCATACTGTATTAAATGATGCAGTGGATTTTGTGAAGATCTCCGAGGGCATGGGGGCAAAGGCCATCCGTGTCACAAAAATGGAGGAAGTGGAACCTGCGCTTAAAGAAGCTCTGTCTTCTGATGGTCCGGTGGTTTTGGACTGTTGGATCGATCAGGATTTAAGTGTATTTCCAATGGTGCCTGCCGGGGCAAATATTGATGATGTCTTTGACGAGGAGGATATGAAAAATGAGCAGAGTGTATAACTTTTCCGCCGGACCGGCTGTACTGCCGGAACCGGTACTGAAAGAACTGGCAGAAGAAATGATGGATTATCAGGGCTGTGGCATGTCTGTGATGGAAATGAGTCACAGAAGCCCTGAATTTCAGAAAATCATTGATGAGGCGGAGCAGGATCTGAGAGATCTGCTGAACATTCCGGACAACTATAAGGTGCTTTTTTTGCAGGGAGGGGCATCACAGCAGTTTGCAATGATTCCCATGAACCTGATGAAAAACGGGGTGGCAGATTATATTGTCACCGGACAGTGGGCCAAAAAAGCTTATCAGGAAGCGCAGAAGTACGGCAAGGTCAATAAGATCGCATCTTCTGAGGATAAGACCTTTTCCTATATTCCGGACTGCAGTGATCTGGATATCAGTCCTGATGCCGATTATGTGTACATCTGCGAAAACAATACCATTTATGGAACAAAATTTAAAACTCTTCCCAATACAAAGGGCAAAACTCTGGTGGCAGACGTTTCCTCCTGCTTCCTTTCCGAGCCTGTTGACGTAAGTAAATACGGAATCATTTACGGCGGAGTCCAGAAAAATATCGGACCTGCGGGAATGGTGATCGTGATCATCCGTGAAGATCTGATCACTGAGGATGTCCTTCCAGGTACACCTACCATGCTTACCTACAAGACTCATGCAGACGCAGGCTCCCTTTATAATACTCCAAACGCTTACTGCATCTATGTGTGCGGAAAGGTATTTAAGTGGCTGAAGTCCATGGGCGGACTTGAGGAGATGAAACGAAGAAACGAAGAAAAAGCAAAGATCCTTTATGATTTCCTAGATGAAAGTAAGCTGTTTAAAGGAACGGTGGAGCCGGAATCCCGCTCACTGATGAATGTTCCGTTTGTTACAGGCGATAAAGATCTGGATGCGAAATTTGTAAAAGAAGCAAAGGCAGCAGGCTTTGTAAATCTGAAAGGTCACAGAACCGTGGGTGGCATGCGCGCCAGCATTTACAACGCAATGCCGAAAGAGGGAGTGGAAGCCCTTGTTGCTTTTATGAAAAAATTTGAGGAGGAGAATGCGTAATGTTTCAGTATCACTGCCTGAATCCCATTGCCGAAAGAGGCCTGAACATGTTCAGTGAGGATTACACAAAAACAGAAAATATCAATGAAGCGGACGCTGTTCTTGTAAGAAGCGCCAGGATGCATGATATGGAGCTTGGCGATTCTGTAAAGGCTATTGCCCGCGCCGGCGCCGGTGTAAATAATATTCCTGTTGATGCCTGCGCGGAACAGGGAATCGTTGTTTTTAACACCCCGGGGGCCAATGCCAACGGTGTAAAGGAGCTGGTAATTGCAGGAATGCTCCTTGCCTCCCGCGACATTGTGGGCGGTATTGAGTGGGTAGCCGGTCAGAAGGACAAGGAAAACATTGATAAGCTTGCGGAGAAGCAGAAAAAGCAGTTTGCAGGCTGCGAGATCAGCGGCAAAAAGCTTGGAATCATCGGCCTGGGAGCCATTGGAGCCATGGTTGCCAATTCTGCTACTCATCTGGGAATGGAGGTTTACGGCTATGATCCGTATATTTCCATTGACGCTGCATGGAATCTTTCCAGAACCATCAAACACAGCAAATCCCTTGATGAGATCTACAGCCAGTGCGATTACATTACCATTCATGTGCCGCTTCTTGACAGCACACGCAAAATGATCAACAAAGAAGCCTTTGACAAAATGAAAGACGGAGTGGTTCTTTTAAACTTTGCCAGAGATCTTCTTGTTGATGAAGAAGCGCTGATCAATGCACTGGAAAGCGGAAAAGTGAAAAAATATGTGACAGATTTTGCAAATCCTCTTGTGGCAGGCCGGGAAGGGATACTGGTAACTCCTCATCTGGGAGCTTCCACAGAGGAATCAGAAGAAAACTGTGCAGAAATGGCAGTAAAAGAGCTTCGGAATTTCCTTGAAAACGGAAACATTAAAAATTCTGTGAATTTCCCCAACTGCGACATGGGAATCTGTGTGGCAGTGGGACGTATTGCTATCTGTCATAAAAATATCCCCAATATGATCAGCCAGTTTACCAAGATCCTTGGCGGAGAGGGCGTGAATATTGCGGATATGACAAATAAGAGTAAGGGCGAGTATGCCTATACTCTTATTGATCTGGAGAGCACAGTTTCAAGAGAGGCGCTTGAAGAACTTCGTGCCGTAGAGGGAGTATCCAAGGTTCGTGTGGTAAAATAAAATTGACTTGCAGAAAAGGGTCTTACTGAAAAAGTGGGGCCTTTTTTTGATCAGATTTAAAAAACAAGCTGTACCAGGACCATGTATAGAATTGTCCCTCCGGCAATGGACAGCAGCATCTGTCGTTTCCACAGGTGGAGAAACACCACTGCAAGAATGGACAGAAATTCAGGGATACCATGGCTGCCGGTAAAAATGCTTACGTTTTTCAGACAGTAGACCACAAGCAGTCCAAACACAGCCGGAGGGAGAACCTTTCCCAGATACTGAATGTATTTGGGAGTGGCTTTTCCTGCCGGGAAAAGAAGAAAGGGCAGAAAACGTGTCAGGACAGTCCCAAGCACTACCATTGCAATGGTAATGATCTGTTCTGTAAGAGTCATTGGTTTTCACCTCCTCTGGTCAGAGGCACCCGGAGAAAGGTCAGCATGGCAAGGAGCATCAGCATGGCGGGAATGATGAAACGGTCCGGACCGAAAATAATCAGGCAGATAAGAGAAAGCAAAAGCCCAAGAATAGAACAGGTATGGCTCTTTTCTTTCATCCATTGTTCCATAAAGATTACCACAAACATGGCTGTCATGACAAAATCCAGTCCCTCTGTACTGAAGTGAATCAGAGAGCCGAAGATGCCTCCCAGAGTGGCGCCGGTTACCCAGTAAATGTGATTGTACAGGGTTACAAAAAACATGAACCAGCTTCGATCCACATCTTCAGGGATTTCTGCGGCATAGTTTATGGAAAAACTTTCATCGCACATACCGAAGATCAGATAGAATTTTTTCAGACCGGCTCCCTGGTATTTTTCCAGCATGGAAATACCGTAAAAAAGATGACGGGCGTTAATCATCAGAGCCATGGCCAGTGCCTGAACAGGATGGAAGGCGCCCAGAAGAAGATTTACGGTAACAAATTCAATGGATCCGGCAAAAATTGTCAGGCTCATGAGCATGGGATACCAGAAGCTGAATCCTGAAGCATTCATGTAAATACCATAGGTCATGCCCAGAAACAAAAAACCTGTCAGAATAGGTATGGTGTGAGGAAAGGCACACCGGGCTGCTTTTTTTATGGTGTGCCTTTCTCTGGAAGATTTATTCATAATCTGTTCCACGGAAAAATTACTGTCTGGATGCGATAAATTCCAGAACTTCTTCTCTGGACGGCATAACGCGAAGCGCGCCTTTTCTGGTGGTGATCAGAGAAGCGGCTGCGTTGGCAAAGGTCAGAAGCTCTTTTAAGTTTTCAGCAGTCAGATTCTCCAGACCATGCTCCAGAACATAGTTGAGAGCGCTTGCGCAGAAAGTATCTCCGGCGCCGGTAGTTTCAATGGTGTTTTCCTGAAGGAAAGGAGCAGCCTCCACTCTGAGATCCTTGTAATAAGCGCGGCTTCCGTCTTTTCCCATAGTGATAAGCACCAGAGGAATGTTGTATTTTTCGCGGATCAGGGCAGCGCCTTTGTCGTAATCAGTGGTTCCGAAAAGAAATTCTACTTCATTGTCAGAAATTTTCAGTACATCGCATTTTCCCATTCCGTATTCGATCTCTCTGCGTGCATCGTCCAGAGAATTCCACAGAGGAGGGCGGAGATTCGGATCAAAAGTAATGATACAGCCGGCCTCTTTTGCCAGTTCAATGGCATGACGGGTCGCTTCTCTGACACCTTCATGGGTGGAAGAAAGAGTACCGAAATGGAAAATACGGGAATCTTCAATCAGTTCTTTCTGAACCTCTTCCTTTGTGAGCATCATATCTGCGCCGGGATCACGATAAAAAGAAAAATCTCTGTCCCCGTCCGGATAAGTATGGACAAAAGCAAGCGTAGTATGATGCTTATGGTCCATGATCAGGTTGCGTGTATCAATTCCAACTTCCTCTACAGCCTTTTTTAACTGATTTCCGAACATATCGTTTCCGACTTTGCCAATAAAGGCTGTTTTTTTGCCAAGCTTCTGCAGCATGGCAAGGACATTGCAGGGAGCGCCGCCCGGATTTGCCTCCATCAGAGGATTCCCCTGAGCGCTGTCGCCGTTTTCGGTAAAATCGATCAGCAGTTCGCCAAGTGCTGTTACATCGTATTTTCTGTTTTTCATAATAAACCTCCTAAGTATCTTGTGATCCACACAGACTCCTGAGCTGGCAGGAACAGACCGGCAATCTGTATGTTTTCGCTATTATCAATTTAGCGTAGGGAATCAATTTTGTCAAACAAAATTCGGACAAATCTTTATTTTTTACAGTAAAAATGGTAAAATAACAATATTACAGATTCTTTTGCAGGGGAGAATCCATTTGTTTTAGATAATGGAAAGCCCTTTTTGCCGGAGGAATCAGTCAGGAGGTTGGAGAAGATGAACGGAAAAGCGTATGACTATATGGACTGGCCAGGAATTGAAGCGATCATATACGGGGAGGAAGTATCTCCAAAAGATATTATGGCTCCAAGGCTCACTCCGGACGGGATACTGCTGCAGGGCTTTTTCCCGGAGGCAGAAAAGGCCGAGGCGGTGATAGAGAAAAAGGCATATTCTATGGAAAAGGAAGATGAGGCAGGATATTTTGCAGTTCTTGTGTCCGGAAGAAAAATTCCTTCCTATTCTTTCCGTGTAACAAAAAACGGAGAAACAAAGGAGTTTGAAGACCCTTATGCCTTTTCTGGGCAGATGACAGAGGAAGAGGAAAAGGCTTTTTGTGCAGGAGTATATTATCATGCCTATGAAAAAATGGGCGCCCATGTGATGACCATAGACGGAACAGAAGGAACCAGCTTTGCCGTGTGGGCTCCAAATGCGGTAAGCGTAAGTGTTGTGGGAGATTTTAACGGCTGGGACGGCAGAGGTCATCTGATGCACAGACGGCCCATGTCCGGTATTTTTGAGCTTTTTATTCCAGGAGTAAAAAAAGGAGATCTTTATAAGTATGAGGTCAGAATCCGGGGAGGTCAGAAGCTCCTGAAAGCGGATCCCTATGGAACCTGCACAGAGGCTTTTCCCGCCACAGCATCCATAGTGGACAAAGCTGCCGGAGACATTACCTGGACAGATGATTTCTGGATGGCGGAGCGCAAAAAATATGCGGACAGGAATCAGCCGGTATCTATTTACGAAACAGACCTGACTCAATGGAAAAACGGGGAAGAACTTGTTTCCTTTGTAAAAAAACTGGGCTATACCCATGTGGAGCTTCATCCGGTTATGGGATACCTGGACGAAGAGTCAGGGCCTTATTCTACATTTTCTTACTATGCACCTGACCGTAGATATGGTGTGCCGGAGGATTTTGCCCGTCTGGTCAATGAGCTCCATAAAGAAAATATCGGTGTGATACTGGACTGGACTCCGGCTCATTTTCCGCGCCATGGAGAAGGACTGGAGTGCTTTGACGGAACACCTCTTTATGAGGTTCCGGATCCTGCAATGGCAGTTCATCCTATGTGGGGAACCCTTCTTTATAATTATGAAAGTCCAATGGTAAAGGATTTCCTGATCGCCAATGCGTTTTACTGGACAGAGGTGTACCATGTGGACGGATTCCGTGTGGATGATGTGGATTCCATGCTTTATCTGGATTATGGAAGAGAGGGCGAAAGCTGGCGGCCAAATCTTTACGGAACCAACGAAAACCTGGCGTCAGTAGAATTTCTGAAGCATCTGAATTCAGTTATGAAGAAAAAGCACCCCGGTGTTCTTATGATCGCTCAGGAGGACGGACTGTGGCCGGAGCTTACAGATGATGTGGAAAACGATCATATTGGTTTTGACTATAAATGGAACAATAACTGGACCAGTGATTTTATTCATTATCTGGAGCTGGATCCCGTTCAGCGTCAGTATGACCATGATCAGCTTACTTTGTCCATGCTCTATGCCTACTGCGAGCATTATGTACTGACACTGGGAACAAGAAGTGCCGGGGAGATCAATGAATTTATGGATAAGCTTCCGGGCGATGAGAAACAGAAGCTTGCCCAGATAAGAGCTGCCTATACGTATCAGATGCTTCATCCGGGAATTAAAATGACTTCTCCGGGTAAAGAGCTTTCCCGGGAAATGGAAACATTTTTACATGATCTGAATGAGCTTTACTGTTCTCATCCCGCACTGTGGCAGAAAGACCATGAATATGAAGGCTTTGAATGGATCCAACTGATGAAGTATGAAGAAAACGTACTGACCTTTATGAGGAAAACAGAAAAACCGGAAGAAACCCTTGTAGCGGTGGTGAATTTTGCGGCAGTGCCCTATGAAAACTACCAGATCGGCGTTCCTTTTAAGGGCAAATACAAAGAAATCTTTAACAGCGACCGAAAAGAATACGGAGGTCTGGGTACCGGAAATCCAAGGGCAAAATCCAGTAAGGCAGAGGAATGTGATGAGAGAGAAAATTCTCTGAAGATACGGATTCCGGCTTTTGGAGCCGTAGTGCTGTCCTGTACACTGGCAGAAAAAGCAGAAAAGAAGCCGCTGAAAAAGCCGGCTGCCCGTAAAAGATCAACAGCAAAAAAAACATCCAAGAAGCCTGCGGCCTGAAAAAAAGAAGGTGGCGAAAAATTTGGACTTTCAAGATTGTAGCCCCTGTTTTCTGATGATATAATAAAAAAGGAGGCCGCTTTCATGTTAAAAATGATGATCCGCATGGATGATGGCTTGATCTTTTGGAGAGAAAATATTTTAAGGCACTGAATTTTTGACAGAATTATTAAAACCATCAGAAGACATTGTAATCGACGATTCACTTCTGATTGCTCCATCCGAGGAACCAACAGAATAAGGATACATATCAGGCAGGACATGAAAAATGTCCTGCTTTTTTCGTGCCTTCGGGCCAGCCTGACCCGAAGTGACAGCGGTTCTACATAGACTGCTTTCTGCACTCGCTCCATTTATTTTTGGGCGGGTAAAAGTATTGATCTACCGATATATCGAACATTGTAACCAGCTGATAAAATGTATTAAAACTCGGGTGCTGGCCATCATTCTCATGATATATAATGGTACGGGGAACCCGGTCAACAATATAGGCCAGTTGCTCCTGTGTCATCTCGCTGGCCTCCCGAGCCCGCTTGATAGCAAGCCCTGTATCGTGAAAATCAAATTGTCGTTCATCTCGTTCTATCTTCATAACATCACCTGATATAATTTTACATTTCATGTGATATTATTTGAACGATTATAAATTTCATACAACCGACTATTTATTTTTATAATAAGGGCAATAAATTTGACTTCCGTATTTTAATTATACATTCATTCTCTAAAGTCATTCAAAAATATTTTGACCGCTTTATTAAATCCTAAAATGAAATTTTAGGAATACCGAAACCATTAAAAATATACTAGTCACATATAGTATAAAATGGTATAATTCATTAGGAAAGTATCAGATTCAGAGTTGACAAAAAGAGCAGTTCTGCAATAAATCGGAACTGCTCTGAATGTGATTCTTTCATATTGTACCCAGTCGCGGTATTTTAGCCAGTTCTTATATGGGGATTGTATTGTTCCCAGATGGCCAAAATCGTCGAAGATGATGAGAAATCAGCTGAAAACACGCTGATTTTTGTGATGTAAAACATTGCAGGGCATACTTTCAAAGCCTCCCGTTGGCAGGCTTTTTCAAAACAATATAAGAAGTCAGGATGATCAGGATGGTGCATAACACCTTCCCAGCTGTTTCATGGAACTATGTCCACAATCCGGGCAGATAGAAATATCAAAGTCCCACACAGCCTTTAAAAGCTCAGACATGGACATCTCTGTAAACCGTCTTTTAAAACGCTGGTGTCCCTGCAGAGTAAAAATGAGTTTCAGATTTTTTCTCTTCATCCGGTTGTTCAGGAAACCATAATAACGGATCTTCTGAAAACCGGATGGAAGCACATGCATCAGGTATCTCCGAATGAATTCTGTATGCTCCAGAGTGATCTGGCGCCTGGACTCGCCGGGCTTTTTTCCCCTGGCGGAGAATGTGACTTCCTTTTCCGTGACGGAAAGGATACGGTTGTTGGAGATGGCGATTTTATGGGTATACCGTCCAAGGTATTCGAGCGCATTGCCAAATCCGTTAAAAGTTTCTTTTATGTAAGGGCACCAGTCTTTGCCGTAAAGATTATTTTTGAACTCCTTCCACTCATAGGAATTCCGGAGTTTTTCACAGGAAGAAGAGAGAACGATCTGTCCTTTCCGGTACATGGAATCAAGCTGGGAAAGATATTTCCCTTTAAATTTATCCCGGAGTACCCCGACAGGAATGAAAAACTTGTTTTTTGACCTGCGTATCTTCTTGTCATATGTGAGGCCGCCACCAGAAACAATACAGTGCATATGCACATGGTAGCCGATCTCCTGGTTCCATGTATGGAGCACCTGTATGATGCCGGGTGTCGCACCGAGATACTTCTTATCGTAAGATAATTCAAGAAGTGTTTCGGCACAGCATCTGTGAAAAAGCCCGTACAGAAGCTTCTGGTTACAATAAATAAGCGGGTTTAACTCATGGGGCAGGGTGAAGACCACATGAAAATACGGTGCATCAATGACTTCCTCCCGGCGTTTATCCACCCATATTTCTTTTAAGACAGCCTGGCAGTTTGGGCAGTTCCGGTTACGGCAGGAATTATTGTGGAATTCCGTATGGCCGCACTCGGTACATTGGCAGGCATTGGCTCCGAGAGCGCCGGATTTACAACGCATGACAGCGTGGGAGACTTTTTTCTGGATGTCAGAAACAGGGTGCCCGGAAGAAAGAAAAGAGTCAAAAGAACACTGCCAGATCTTCTGGATTTTGAGATCACTCATAAAACCCACCTGCCATTCTGTCAAAAGGATTGGAAGAAGCCATCAGAGCATTTGATGCCAGATGTACGTATATAACCGTGGAAGAAACAGACCGGTGTCCCATGAGCGCTTTCAAAGTGAGCAGGTCGGTTCCGTCTTCATAATGGTAGGTGGCAAAAGCATGGCGGAATGTGTGACAGGTAAAACGGTGCTCCCATCCGAGTTCTTTTTCGTGTGCAAGGATAAAGCTGGGGATACGCTGGTGATCGATGGGTCTGTCCGGTTTTTTCTTCTGTGGAAAGAGCCAGTCTTTCGGCCGGGAACCAGCCGGAAATGAATACCAGTACCGGAGGATGAGTTCCCAGACGTTATCAGAAAGAGGCACGTAACGGTCAGAGCGGTTCTTGGAAGCACGTATATGAATACGTTTTCTGGAATGTTCAATGTCAGAGCATTTCAGATGACGTACCTCGCCCACCCGCAGCCCGGAAGAAAACATAAGGCAGAGTATGGCCTTAAACTTTATGTCAGAAATGGAAAACAGGAATGTTTTCATTTCTTCACGTGAAGGGATAAAAGGGGTATAAGAGTCAAATTTTCTGAAAGGGAGCTGATAGGGGTCCCAGGGCTTATGGAGGACATAAAGTGTAAAAAATCTCAGCTGTGAGATGCAGGCATTTATCGTACGGTCAGAAAGATTTCTTGTGTTCTGGACCCAAAAGATAAAGTCCCGCATCTGCTGCCATGATGCATCTTCCGGTGCAGTGGGGCCGTTGTCGGAAAGGTACTGCAGATAAGCGGAGATATAGGTAGAATACGAAGCAATGGTGTGGTCAGTAAGACCGCGCAGGGAGACCATCTCCCTGAAAGAAGATAAATATTTGTCCATAAGGAACCTCCTGTAAATGAAATAAGATTGATTTAGAGTCAGGATATTTCAAAACAGGCGGTGGACGGATAAAAAAGTAAAATATGTACTTGTTGAGTTTAAAAATCCATGATAACATAAGCATAGCAGTTTTTTTGTATTGTTTTAGGTTGTCTTGTGGTGATTCAACAATAAAACATATATAAAAAAACTGCTACTTTTATTTTGAGGAAAACTGATTTCTTTGAAAAAAGTAATAGAACCACGTACTTAGGACTAGCCGTCGCGCTAGCGACTTGGTACAATATATTTAAAAGAGGAGAATATAATGCAGATAAAATACAAAAAGAAAGCTGTAAAATATATTAATTCAGCGGACAGTCCTACAAAAAGACGTTTACGGGAAGCTATTGAAAAAATACCATTTGGTGACATCAAAAAACTAATAGGTTTCGACAATGAATATCGTTTAAGAGTTGGAGATTTACGATTGAAAATGATATTGTAACTATTAACGATATAAAGCCCAGAGGTCAAGTATATAAAAAATTATAGGAGGAAAAAATGAGCAGAGAGACTATAAAATATTTGATTGATATGATCCCCGAAAAAGACATTGATACAATTTATAGAGTTTTAGTGCGTTTTGTTCCTGAGACAGAACCACTTCCGGACGAAATAGAAGCAATATTAGAAGCAAAAGCAGATACATCTCCGACAATTTCTCATAACGAGATTAACTGGGATTAAAAGCAAATTTATAAAAGTTTTCAAAAAGAACAGGTTTTATCTTGTTCTTTTTTTATCGTCCCAGCTGAATATATAGTTGCAAGAGAGGCGTAGTATTTGTTGATAATTTCTAAGTTTATAGTTCCAATTTGCTTATCAGCCAATCTATAACCATCATATCCTATACTTTCCCCCATAATACAATCTTCGTATCCATCATAAGTAGATCTTTTTCTTCCGAAAATTTTTCCTTTTTGAGCCATTTAAGTATTCCACCGCCGAATGTCTGAGATTTTACTTCTTTGCTTTTGTCTACAATAGTTTGTTTTTTAAGACTTTTCTTAGCATCTTTATACTTTTCGTAATAAGCATCCTTTTTGACGTTGATTTCTGCATTGGTTTTTCCGTAGAAATAGTTACCGTTTACATCTTTGTAGAATTTATATTTGATTCCATTAATTGTTTTGGTTCCCCATGAACCTTCTCCATTTTTTCTTCGACTTGCCATTGCATCATACCTCCAATCATTCGAAACGTATGTTCGCAATAGTTGATTAGTTTTTTAATTTTACTTGACAATCTTATATTTGTGCATTAAGATAATAAATGTGTTTGGAGAACACGTTGTACTTTTACCATAACTATAATGAAAACTATGGTAAAAGTAAATAGGGTAAAAGCAGGAAAGAAATTACCATAGTTTTACCATAGTCAGAATAACATTAGATGGTATTATAAGATACAGCGAAGTAATACTTAACCAGTTGGAAAATCTGCTAAAAACCCTTATAACATGCGGAAATAAAGGAAAATCTTTGATTTCCGTTGTCACAGGCTGGAATAGCTCAGTCGGTAGAGCACTTCACTCGTAATGAAGGGGTCGTGAGTTCGAGTCTCATTTCCAGCTTTTATGATACAGATATCAGTAAGTGATATATACGATCCAAATAAAATGACTGTTCTTTCAGAAAATGAGAGAACAGTTTTTTGTTTTTACAGGAAAAATCAGGGGCAGGAAGATTGTTCAGGAAAACGGAAATGCTGCTTTTGCAGATGGATTTTGGTTTTGCTGACACTTGCAATAGACAGAGATTATGGTATGATTAAATATCAGTAAGATGTTTTAGATCATGTATAAACTGACAGAAAGGATAAGCGAAACCCCATCCTTTTTATTGGCGATATACTTATTTATGAGGAGAACCGTTATGGATGAAACAGAACAGCGGATCATTGATCTTATAGAAGAGCACAGACAGGAGATTCTGGATTTTGCCAGGGATATTGAAGGGCATCCGGAGCCTGGCTTTCAGGAAGTACGAACAGCGAAAAAAACAGCAGAGCTTCTGAAAAAATATGGATATGAGGTTCAGGAGGGAATTGCCCTGACCGGAGTCCGGGGCGACTGGAACAGCCAGGACGGAGGTCTGGAACGGATATCCGGAGCAGGAAAAAACGCTGCAGGAAAAAGTACGGGAAAGTTTCCGAATATTTCAGTGATCGGGGAGATGGATGCCATTGGATGCAAAGCTCACCCGATGGCAGATGCGCAGAACGGCACAGCCCACGCCTGCGGCCACCATGCTCAGATGGCTGTGCTGGCCGGGGCGGCAATGGCTTTTGCAGATCCTGAGATCAGAAAACAGATTACAGGCTCTCTGACGTTTTTGGCTGTGCCTGCAGAAGAATACATTGATGCAGATAAAAGAGCAGTCCTTCGGAAGCAGGGAATCTGTTTCGGTTCCGGAAAAAGTGAAATGATCCGAAGAGGAGAGTTTGACAATACGGATCTTGTGATGACGACTCATGTACATATGGTTCCGGTTGAAGAGGACTTTTATCTGGGGAATCCTGCCTGCAATGGTTTTGCAGCAGAACGAGTGACCGTCCGGGGAAAAGCAGCCCATGCAGCCATTGATCCCTGGAATGGCGTCAACGCGCTAAGTATTGCCTCAAGCGCCATTCAGATGATGGGACTGATGCGGGAAACCTTCCGGGAGGAGGATCATGTGCGGCTTCACAATGTAATCCGAAAAGCCGGAGATGTGGTAAACAGTGTGCCGGATGAGGCGGTTGTGGAAACAAAGATCAGAGCATCTTCTCTGGAACGGATTCAGGAAGTACAGGAGATGATCGACCGGGCCTATGACGGAGCTGCCTATGCTTTCGGCGGAAAAATTGAAAGAGAAAGGATTCCCGGCTACATGCCTGTCCGTCCAAGGGAGGCGGATTCGGCGCTGGTTCAGGCGGCAGAGGCGTTGGGAGTTTCTTTTCGTACTGTGAAGCCGGGAGACTTTAACAATGCATGTACGGATATGGGAGATCTTACCCAGCTGTTTCCGGTAGTAAATTTTACCTTCCGGGGCTTTGAAGGCCGGCTTCACGGAGAAGATTTTTGGATCACAGATGAAGAAAAGGCATATATTCTTCCGGCAAAGCTTATGGCGCTTACCATTTACCGGCTTTTGAGAAACGATGCCCGGGAGGCCAAAAAGATCGTGGATGATTTCACTCCGGTTTTTGACAAAAAACAATATATAGAGTATATTGAAAAGCAAATGTAAATATATAGAGTTACTGATCACTCCGTTCACAGAAACCTGGTCAAAACGCATTTCAAATCGCTTTCGTTGACGGCATTTTGCCCCGTATGTCCCGGAACTTTGGAATATATATCAGAACACCTTCCGGGACAGTGAGGTGCAGACAGTAACGATATAAATAAAAGCATCCCGGACAGAAAATGTGTGCGGGACAGAAACAGTAAGGAGGCAGTATAAAAAACAGAGATGACAGAAAAGTGTTTGGAATTAAAAAATATCAGAAAAGGATTTTCAGATGAGGAGGAAGTTTTAAAGGGCATCAGTCTTGCTATTGAAAAAGGTGAGTTTATTACCCTTCTGGGATCTTCCGGATGCGGAAAGACAACAACGCTGCGTATTATTGCAGGCCTTGAAATGCCGGATGCGGGACAGGTGTTTCTGGATGGAAAGGATGTAACTGCTCTGAATCCGGAGGACCGGGATGTAAATACGGTATTTCAGAACTATGCTCTTTTTCCTCATATGAATGTGGCAGACAATATCGGTTACGGTCTGAGGCTGAAAAAGGTTCCCAGGACTGAAATCCGCAGAAGAGTAAAGGAAATGCTGGAGCTGGTGCAGCTTCCCGGCTATGAAAAAAGAAAGCCCTCTGAGCTTTCGGGCGGTCAGAAGCAAAGAGTTGCCATTGCCAGAGCCCTTATTAATAATCCGAGGGTGCTTCTTCTTGACGAGCCTCTGGGAGCCCTTGACCTTCAGCTGAGACGGGCCATGCAGGTGGAATTAAAGCGGCTCCAGAAAAAGCTTGGCATTACGTTTATTTATATTACTCACGATCAGGAGGAGGCTATTAACATGTCCGACCGGATCGCGGTAATGAATCACGGAACCTTTGAACAGATCGGAATTCCGGATGAAATCTACAATCATCCCCGCACAAGCTATGTGGCAACCTTTGTGGGAAATGCGAATATCCTGAAAGGAGTGGCAGGAGCCACAGAAAACGGAAAGGTAGCTGTTAATATTTCAGGAGGCCATATTCAGGCGGATTCTCACAATGAGATAATCCGGCCCGGAGAAAAAGTGACTCTGGCAGTGCGGAGCGAAAACATAAGAATTGACGAGGAATGTTCCTGCGGCCTTTCGGCAGTGGTAACGGAAAAAACCTTTGCAGGAGGACTTCTTCGGGTTGTTCTGAAGCTTACAGACGGGACAGAGCTTGTGGCAAGCCGCTATGGCATAGACGCCAGAGTGCAGCAGGGGCAGACAGTCAGCGTGTGCTTTGCGCCGGAGGATGCGGTTCTTGTAGACCGGGATGCTGTCCGGGAAGGCGGGGAGGCCTGAGGATGAAAGGAACAAAAGCAAAAAAGAAAACTACCTCAGTGTGGATGATCCTGCCTCTGTATTTTTTTACGCTGGTGTTTGTTGCAGGACCTCTTATTTATATGGTGGCTCTTAGCTTCGCCCAGCCGGGAAGCGGAACCTCCGTGGAGTGGAACCTGACCCTGGAAAATTACAGAAAAATCCTGGATCCGGTTTATCTTCAGACCTTCCGGGAATCCTTTCAGCTTGCCCTGACCAGTACGGTGATCATCTGTCTGGTGGGATATCCTTTCGGGTATTTTATGGCAAAAATGTCTGATACCTGGAAAAAAAGAGCCATGCTTCTTCTGATGCTGCCCTTCTGGATCAATTCCCTGATCCGTCTTTACGGATGGATCATCATCCTTCAGAACAAGGGTGTGCTGAATTATATTTTAAAGGGGCTGGGTATCATTGATAAGCCGCTGAAAATCCTGTACAGCTATCCGGCTATTGTAGTGGGTATGGTTTATGTACTTCTGCCCTTTATGATCCTTTCCGTATATTCCAGTGCGGAAAAGCTGGACTGGTCTCTTGTGGAGGCAGCCCGTGACCTTGGGGCGGGAAAAATAAAGGCATTCTGGACCGTTTCCTTTAAGCTGACCCTTCCGGGACTTCTGTCAGGAGTGATCCTTACCTTTATTCCGTCTATGGGACTGTTCTTTATAGCGGACATCCTGGGAGGAAATAAGATCGTTCTGGTAGGAAGTCTGATCCAGGAGCAGATGACAAGGGGAAATAACTGGCCCTTTGCGGCAGCTCTTGCAGTGGTGCTGATGATCCTTACCTCACTGATGATCGGTCTTTACCGTAAAATAACAAATGTAAAAGAATTGGAGGGAATCGGATGAAAAAAAATACGAAGCTCTCCGGGCTGTATCTTGGAATTGTGCTTTTTCTGATGTATCTGCCGGTGGCAGTGGTGATCATTTTTTCCTTTAACGAGTCCAGGCTTCCTGTGCGGTTTACGGGATTTTCCCTGAAATGGTATCAGGAGCTTTTAAATGACAGAGCCATGATCGAGGCTCTGGGAAACAGTCTGGTACTGGGCGCAGCAAGCTGTCTTGTTTCCGCAGTGATCGGAACTCTGGGAGCAGTGGGACTTTCCAGAATACACTGGAAAACAAAAGGGACTCTGGAATATATATCCATTCTTCCGCTGATGATCCCGGAGATCATTCTGGGAATGGTACTGATGGCATTCTTTTATCTTCTGGATATGCCGTTCGGAATGCTGACCCTTCTTCTGGGCCACACGGTTTTCTGTGTTCCCTATATTCTGATGGAGGTAAAAGCAAGACTTGCAGGAATGGATCCGTCTCTGGAAGAGGCGGCCCGTGATCTTGGCGCAGGAAGCTTCCGGGCTTTCTGGGATATTACGCTGCCTCTTATTATGCCGGCAGTTATGTCAGGCTCCCTTCTGGCATTTGCCATGTCCATGGATGATGTGGTGATCAGTATTTTTGTAAACGGACCCCGGATCTCCACCCTGCCCGTAAAGGTTTACACACAGCTGAAAACAGGAGTGACGCCTGAGATCAATGCACTCTGTACCCTGATGCTTGCATTTACCCTGGCAGTGCTTCTGGTGTATACGCTGATCACCAGACTGGTAAAAGGGAAAAACAGACTCTTTTCAACAAAACAAAAATAGGTTATACTAAAATAGTACAGATTAAAATAACAGATAGAGGAGGACAACATGAAAAAATCATTTGTAATGGCGTTATGTGCAGCTCTGACAGTAACTGCGGCAGCGGTTCCGGTCAGCGCAGATTCTGATAAGGAGCTGGTACTGTTTACCTGGGAAAATATGTTCCCCCAGGAGGTACTGGACGGATTTGAAAAAGAAACAGGCGTAAAGATCATATATTCCAACTTTGACACAGATGAAACCATGCTGGAAAAGCTCTCCATGGCAAAGGGCGGAGATTATGACATTGTAATTGCGGACGATTACATTCTGGAAAATGTGATCCAGGAAGGTCTGGCAGAAAAGCTGGATAAATCAAAGCTGTCCGGCTTTGAAAATATCAATCCTCTTTATCAGGGCCAGTTTTATGACCCGGAGGACGCATATACAGTTCCCTACGGGGCAGGAATCCCCCTGATCGTGTATGATCCGGAAATGGTTGATATTGATATTAAGGGATATGCAGATCTCTGGGATCCGTCTCTGGAAGACAGCATTGCCCTGGTTGCCAACTACCGTGTGATCAATGGAATCACCAATCTGATGCTTGGAAAAAGCATGAATGAAGAAGATGTAGATTCCATTAAAGAAACAGGAGAAAAGCTTCTGGAGCTGGCTCCCAACGTGCGTCTGATCCAGGATGACAACACACAGAATGCGCTTCTGAACGGAGAGGCAAGCGTGGGATTTCTTTATACTTCACAGGTAACAGCTGCTCTTGCAGAATATCCGGAGCTTGAAGTGGTTTATCCGGAAGAAGGTCTGGGATTCGGAATTATGGGAATGTTCATTCCAAGCGAGGCGCCTAACAAGGAGGCGGCATACCAGTTTATGGACTATATCCTTCAGCCGGAGATCGCAGCACAGTGTACAGATTTTATCGGCTACTACAGCACAAATAAAGCGGCAGACGAGCTGGTAAATCCGGATCTGGTAGTGCCGGATTCAGTGAAAAAAGGCGATATCGTACAGAATGTAAGTGCAGAGGCAGAAGAGCAGTACAGCAAAAACTGGACAGAATTCAAGGCAGCCTGCGACTGACGGAAATAAGGGGGTACAAGATGGAAATCTACAAAGGGACAGCGACCTTTTCCGGAATTGCCATCGGTAAAATACTGTATTACAGCAGAGGTGAATACCAGATACGGCAGTGTCTGGTAAGCAACATAAAAAAAGAAATCCAGGAATTTCATACAGCCAGACTGCAGGCTGTTAAAGAACTGGAAGAACTTTATGAAAAAAACAGAAGTTTGAATGAACAGGAGGCAAAGGTTTTTCTGGGACAGATCAGACTTCTGGAATCAGAAAGCTATCAGAAAGCAATTGAAAGCTGCATTTCGCTGGAGAAGGTAAACGCAGCATATGCGATCATGACAAACAGGGATGAGCTGACAGAAACCTTCCGGAATCTGGAGGAGCCTGTGGTGCGCCGGCGCATCCAGGATATTCAGGAAATTTCTGCGCGGCTGATCCGTATTCTGGGAGGCTCCTGCACCCGGATCAGTCTGGGTGACGAGCCGGTGATCGTGGTGGCAGAATCTCTTGCGCCTACAGAGATCATGGAAATGGACAAGCAAAAGCTTCTGGCAGTTGTCATGCATCACGGTTCAGCAGTATCTCATACTTCTATTATGACAAAGACTATGGAAATCCCTGCTCTTGTGGATATAGAAGCAGATGATGAGTGGGACGGCCAGACAGCCATTGTGGACGGTTATACAGGGACTCTGTATCTGAACCCGGATGCGGAGATCAAGAGAGAATACCGGATCCGTCTGGAGGCGGATAAAAAGGAAAAAGAAGAGCTTCTGAAGCTGAAAAACCAGACAGATGAAACAGCGGACGGAAAAAAGATCGGGCTTTATGCCAATATCGGAAATATGAGCGATCTGAACAATGTACTCTTTTACGGAGCTGCAGGAATCGGACTTCTCCGCAGTGAGTTTCAATATCTGGGAAGAGAAAATTATCCAAGAGAAAACGAGCTTTTCCGGGCATATAAACAGCTTGCAGAAACTATGGGAGACCGTCTTACAGTAATACGTACCTCTGATCTGGGAGCGGACAAACAGGCCTCCTATCTGGACATTCCGGAAGAGACAAATCCCATTATGGGAAACCGGGGAATCCGTCTCTGTCTGGACCGGAAGCGTATGTTTAAGGCGCAGCTTCGCGCCATCTACCGGGCCAGCGCCTACGGGAATCTTGCCATAATGTATCCCATGGTTTCCTCAGAGTCTGAAATGGATGAAATTGAGGAGATCATTGGTGAGGTAAAGGAAGGGCTGAAAGAAAAAGAAATTCCTTTCCGTGATATTCAGACAAGCATAATGATCGAAACTCCGGCTGCAGTGATGATCAGCCGTGAGCTGGCAAAAAGAGTGGATTTTTTAAGTATCGGCACAAATGACCTTACTCAGTATACACTGGCTATGGACAGGCAGAATCCCCTTTTGAAAAATAAATATGACGATCATCATCCTGCCATTCTGCGAATGATCCGCATGGTGGTGGAGGCTGCGCATGCAGAAGGAAAAAAAGCAGGAATCTGCGGTGAAATTGCCGCTGACACAGAGCTGACAGAAACCTTTCTCCGAATGGGAGTGGATTTCCTGTCCGTAGTTCCTGCATGTATCCTTCCGGTAAGAAAGGCTCTCAGAGACACGGATCTAAGCGTCGGTGAGGCTTTGGAGGCAGAACGCAGCATTTAAGAAAGAAAGGCAGCTCATGAAAAATAAAAGTAAAGTAATTCTTCTTCCCTGTAATTCCTACAGGGAAGAACTTGTTTATGATAGTTTAAAAAAGGGATTAGAGCTTCTGGGCGGATTGGAAGCCCTTATCTCAAAAGACGAAAAAATTCTTTTAAAGCCCAACCTTCTGAAGCGGGCAGAGGTAGAAAAGGCAGTGATCACTCATCCGGCAGTGGTGGGAATGTTCGGGAAACTTTTAAAAGAAGAGGGATATGAAAGAGTGATCCTGGCAGATTCCTGTGGACATGGAAATACCACAAAAGTCATTGCCGGAACAGGAATGGACACGTATCTTCAGGAACTTGGCATCCCGGCCGTTGATTTTTCGGAAGGCATCCGGACTCCCTATGAGGAAGGCGTTCAGGCAAAAGAGTTTATTCTTGGCAAAGAGCTTCTGGAAAGCAGCTGCGTGATCTCTCTGTGCAAAATGAAAACCCATGCGCTGGAGCGTATCACGGGAGCGGTGAAGAACAGCTATGGTTTTATTTACGGCCTTCATAAAGCAAAAGGACATACTCTTTTTCCAAGTGCAGACAGCTTTGCCAGAATGCTGATCAATCTGAACCAGTGCGTAAATCCCAGACTTTACATTATGGACGGTATTACAGCCATGGAGGGAAACGGCCCTGGTTCAGGAGATCCTGTTGATATGAAGGTTATGCTGATGTCTACAGATCCGGTGGCTCTGGACAGTGTATTCTGCCGTCTGGTGCATCTGAAGCCTCAGATGGTTCCCACCTGTTATCATGGAGAGAAGATGGGACTTGGAACCTGGAAAGAAGAGGAAATACAGCTTCTGGCCCCGGAAGGAGAGCTCTCCATGGCAGAAGCTGTAAAAAAATACGGAAATCCGGAATTTAATGTAGACAGAAGAATAATAAAATATGGAATCTGGGAAAAAATGGCAAAGGCTTTGAATCTTTTCCAGAAAAAGCCGTATATTGAGGAATCCAGATGCATCCGCTGCGGAATCTGTGTGAACAGCTGTCCGGTACCGGAAAAAGCAGTGGATTTTAAAAACGGAAGAGATCATCCTCCGGTTTATAATTATAAAAGATGTATCCGGTGTTTCTGCTGCCAGGAAATGTGCCCGGAAAAAGCAATAAAAGTAAAGTGAAAAAAATTATCCCAGAAGTTTTTTCATTTCCCGTATGAAATCCGGAGTGGTTCCGCAGCAGCCTCCGATGATCCCTGCGCCGTTTTTCACAAGAACCTGCATATGTTTTGCAAAGTCCGCCGGGTTCATGCTGTATACCGCATTTCCCTGATCGTCAATAACAGGCATTCCGGCGTTGGGCTTGGCAATAACCGGAATGGAAACAGCCTCCCGGATATTCCGGATGACAGATACAAGCTGATCCGGTCCTACAGAACAGTTGATCCCAACAGCCGCGGCTCCTGCGCTCTCAAAGGCAACAGCGGCTTCTACGGCATTTCCGCCGCTGAAAATACTTCCGTCAGCTTCTACCGTAACCGTACACATAACGGGAAGATCGCAGACGGAATTGGCGGCATCCACAGCGGCCAGAGTTTCCTCAATATTGATCATGGTTTCTGCTGCGATCAGATCCACTCCTGCGTTTTTCAGAATCGTAATCTGTTCTTTATACATTTCAAAGGCATCTTCATAGGTATATTCGCCGTCAGCAGTAACAAACTGGCCGGAGGTGGTAATGTCTCCTGCCACAAAGGCTTTGTTTTCCGCAATTTCTCTGGAGTAGGAAACCAGAGTACTGTTGATCTCCTGAATTTTATTTTCCAGTCCGTGCTGCTTCAAGCTCAGCCGGTTCCCTCCGAAGGTGGGGGCATAAATGATCCGGCTTCCTGCTTCTATATAAGATTCCTGAAGCTTCTGGATCACATCCCTGTGCTCGATCACCCAACGTTCTGTGCAGATGCCCCGGGGCATTCCCTGGGCCATAAGATTGGAACCGGTGGCTCCGTCAAGAAAAAGAAGGTTTTCTGTTAATTTCTGAAATTCCTGTTTTGTCATAATAGCTGCCTCCTCTGTAAGCTTTATTTTATAAGCAGCCTGTGTGCAAGCTCCGCATATCCTGCGAAAAGGTGCTTATGTCTCTGATAACAAAATCGTTATCAGTTTCAGGTGTCATTATAGCATTTTCAGGAACAGATGACTACAAAAACATAGAAAAACGTTCTGTCCGGAAAAAATCAAAATACAATATAATAAAGCCTTTTTGCACAGAAAAATAAGGAGGCGGGAGAGTGCTATGAATTTATTTGATTTTACCTACTGCGGAAATTATAACCGGCACATTCAGAATCTTTCCAGAATGGTTCCCGAAAAGTGGAGCTTTGGCGAGAATGAGGACAGAGGAATCCTGAAAGGCTATCTGGAGCATACCTTCCAGAGGGTGTATGAAGAGGGAAAGGTACTGGAAGAAGACAGCTATGCGATTTTTAATACAGGACTTTTTAATTATTATTATCAGCCTGTGTACGCGTTTTTTGTGAAAAATCTGGTTCCGGACCGGCAGAAGTGGTTTCTGGAAGGATTTTACACAGAGTATTATTTATTAAAATCAGGAATCGTCAGTCTTCCGGAGAGGGCGGAATATGTAAAAAATCCTGCGGATCTTGTGTTTGATTCCCGTTTGGAGATCATCCCTCAGTATGAGCATATTTTTGGAGATGAGGAAAATATTCAGAGACTTCCGGAAAATGTCAGGACAAGCAGGATGAAGGTACAGCTTTTTGACGGAGCCCTGCGCCAGACCAGACATATGCTGGAGGCTGATTACCGCACCGCAGTGCCCCAGTATTACAATCACGGGATCCAGCTTCTGATCCCTGTCTGTCTGCAGAATCCGGGAAAGGCAGATCTGGCTCTTGCCTGTGTAAAAACCTCAGACGGAAAAAAGTATCTGGGCAGGACATGCCTGACCATTAAAATGGCTTATCACAATGCAAGACTTCTTGCCAGGCTTGACAGCAGCTGGCTGCATCCGTAAGGAATAAAAGCGCTGAATTTCTGTTAATTTTAAAAATCGTATAAAAGTTATTGAAATCCCCCTGCTTTTGTGATATACAGGTAGAGTTGCCCTGTATAAAAACAGGGGGATTTTTTTAGGGAGGAATGGTCATGAGTAATAAACTGATTGATTTTATGAATATCTCAAAGGCGTATGGGATGCAGACCGTTCTGGATGATTTTAATCTTTACATAAGAGAAAATGAATTCCTGACACTTCTGGGACCCAGCGGCTGCGGAAAAACAACCACACTTCGTATTCTGGGAGGCTTTGAAACACCGGATGCCGGCCGTGTGATCTTTGACGGAAAGGATATTACGGATCTGCCGCCAAATAAAAGACAGCTGAACACGGTGTTTCAGAAATATGCGCTTTTTACCCATATGACGATTGCGGATAACATTGCTTTTGGACTGAAGATCAAAAATAAAAGTAAGCAGTATATTCACGATAAAATAAAATACGCATTAAAACTGGTAAATCTGGACGGCTTTGAAAACCGTATGCCGGATTCTTTAAGCGGCGGACAGCAGCAGAGGATCGCCATTGCCCGGGCAATCGTAAATGAGCCAAAAGTTCTTCTTCTGGACGAGCCTCTGGGAGCCCTTGATCTGAAGCTGCGCCAGGATATGCAGTATGAGCTGATCCGCCTGAAAAATGAGCTGGGCATTACCTTTTTGTATGTAACTCACGATCAGGAAGAGGCTCTTACCATGTCTGATACCATTGTAGTTATGAATCAGGGATATATCCAGCAGATCGGAACGCCGGAAAAAATATACAATGAACCGGAAAATGCTTTTGTTGCGGATTTCATCGGAGAGAGCAACATCATTCCTGCCACCATGGTGGAAGACCGTCTGGTTAAGATCCTGGGTGTGAATTTTGCCTGTGTGGACGAGGGATTCGGACAGAATAAGCCGGTTGATGTGGTGATCCGACCGGAGGATATTGATCTTCTCAAGCCCGGACAGGGAAGCATGGACGGAGTTGTGACACATCTGATCTTTAAGGGTGTTCATTACGAGATGGAAGTCATGGCAAATAATTATGAATGGCTGGTTCACAGCACCGATATGTTTCCTGTGGGAACAGAGGTCAGCATTCATGTAGATCCTTTTGATATCCAGATTATGAAAAAACCGGAATCTGAGGATGAGGAGGCGGTAAACATTGAAGAATAAACGTCTTCTGGCAGGACCGTATCTTTTCTGGTCTGTGTCCTTTGTTGTGATCCCTCTTCTGGTGATTGTTTATTATGCGTTTACTACAGATGAGGGAGGCTTTACCTTTGCCAATCTGGCGCAGATCACAACGCCGGAAAATCTGAAGGCTCTGGGGATTTCCGTGCTTTTATCCCTGATAAGCACTCTGGTGTGCCTGGTGCTGGCTTATCCTCTGGCAATGATATTAAGCCAGAAGCAGGTCAGCCAGACAAGCTTTATTGTATTGATTTTTATTCTGCCCATGTGGATGAATTTTCTTTTAAGGACAATGGCCTGGCAGACTCTTCTGGAAAAGAATGGTGTCATAAACAGTATTCTGAGCTTTTTTCATCTGCCGGCTCTGGAGATCATCAATACTCCTTATGCCATTGTTCTTGGAATGGTGTATAATTTCCTGCCTTTTATGGTGCTGCCCATTTACAATGTACTGATCAAAATTGATTCCAATGTGCTGAATGCAGCAAGAGATCTGGGGGCAAATCCGGTGCAGACCTTTGTAAAAGTAACCTTTCCTTTAAGTATTCCGGGGGTGATCAGCGGAATCACCATGGTGTTTGTGCCGGCGCTGACAACCTTTGTGATCTCTGACCTTCTCGGAGGAGGAAAGATCCTTCTTATCGGAAACGTGATCGAGCAGTCCTTTAAGCAGAACAGCAACTGGCATGTGGGAAGCGGACTTTCCCTGGTTCTGATGGTATTTATTATTGCCAGCATGGCTCTTGTGGCAAAATATGACAAAGGAGAAGGAGGTACGGTGTTTTGATAAAAAAATCTTTGCAGAAGCTGTATCTGGCTCTGATTTTTATAATACTTTATGCTCCTATTGTCACCTTGATGGTCCTGTCCTTTAATCAGTCAAAAACAAGGTCAAAATGGGGCGGATTCACCCTGAAATGGTATAAGGAACTGTTTCAGAATGAACAGATCATGAGTGCGTTTTATACTACGCTGATCATTGCCTTTCTTTCTGCGGCAGCGGCAACCGTTATAGGAACTGCGGCGGCCATTGCCATTCAGGGAATGAAAAACAGATGGCGCACCCTTTATATGGGAGTGACAAATATTCCCATGATGAATGCGGAAATTGTAATGGGCGTGTCCCTGATGCTGCTTTTTATTGCCTGTCGTATGACTTTGGGCTTTGGAACAATCCTGATCGCTCATATTACCTTTAATATTCCGTATGTGATCCTCAGTGTGGCGCCCAAGCTGAAACAGACAAACCGCCATGTATATGAGGCGGCTCTGGATCTGGGAGCATCACCTCTGAATGCTTTTTTTAAGGTTGTATTTCCGGATATTGTACCTGGGGTGCTTTCCGGATTTATGCTGGCATTTACCATGTCTCTGGATGATTTTGTAATTACACATTTTACAAAGGGGCCGGGAATCGATACCCTTTCTACGAAAATTTACACAGAGGTGCGAAAAGGGATCAAACCGGAAATTTATGCGCTGTCTACTATTATGTTTGTGACAGTCCTTGTGCTTCTGATCCTGATTAATTATTCTCCAAAGGAAAAAGAGGAGACCAGAAAGAAGCGAGTGAAAAAGCCGTCAAAGGTAAAGAAAGTACTGTTCCGCCGTGTGATCCCGGCAGTGATCTGCGCAGTTTTTGTGTTCGGCGGCTTTTATTACGCACAGGAAAGCAATATGATGAATTCTGAAAAAGTGGTTGTTTACAACTGGGGAGAATATCTTGATCCTGAGGTTCTTACCATGTTCGAGGAAGAGACGGGAATTGATGTTGTGTATGAGGAATTCGAGACAAACGAGATTCTTTATCCAAAGATCAGCTCCGGCGCCATTGCCTACGATGTGATCTGTCCAAGTGATTACATGATCCAGAGAATGATAGAAAACGATCTTCTTGCAGAAATCAATTTTGACAATATTCCAAATGTGAAGAATATTGGAAAGGATTATATGGAGCAGTCCAGACAGTTTGACCCGGAAAATAAATATTCTGTCCCATACTGCTGGGGAACCGTTGGTATTCTTTACAACAAAACCATGGTGGATGAACCTATAACAAGCTGGTCTGTTCTGTGGGATGAAAAATATAAGGACAATATCCTTATGCAGGATTCTGTGAGAGATGCCTTTGGGGTGACTCTGAAGTATCTGGGATATTCTCTGAATTCTACAGATCTGGATGAGCTGACTGAGGCAAGAGATCTTCTGATCAAACAGAAACCTCTGGTGCAGGCTTATGTGATCGATCAGGTTCGCGATAAGATGATCGGAAACGAGGCTGCTATCGGAGTGATCTATTCCGGAGAGGCTATTTATACGCAGATGGAAAATCCTGATCTGGAATATGTGATCCCGGAAGAAGGAAGCAATATCTGGATCGATTCCTGGGTGATCCCCAAAAACGCCGAGAACAAGGAGAATGCAGAGAAATTTATTAATTTCCTTTGCAGACCGGAGATTGCCCTGATGAATTTTGAGTATATTACATATTCAACACCGAATATTGAAGCCCGGAAGATGATCGAGGATGAAGCGATCCGAAACAGCGAGATCGCTTTCCCGGATCTCTCCAAATATGATAACCTGGAAACCTTCCAGTATCTTGGAACTGAGGCAGACCAGACCTATGGGGAGCTGTGGAACCAGGTAAAATCACATTGATATAAGAAAACTTAAGAGATTTGCTCCGCTTTGCGCGCCAGATGCAGACTGCCACAGGCAGTCATATTCCAAATGTATCTGGCGGCGTTTTCGCGGAGCATTTTTTATTTGCGGGATCAGTTTTTTTGCTATCTTTGTTTCGTATATCGTTTCTCGATCAGATTCAGGATGCTGTAAAGTCCCATTGCAATGATACACAGTACAAGAATCGCCATCAGAACCGTAGTAAGCTTAAAGGTCTGGCTGGAATAAATAATCAGATAGCCAAGCCCCTGTCTGGCTCCGATAAATTCACCGATGATGACACCTACAAGACAAAGGCCGATATTAACCTTCATGATACTCAGGATCAAAGGCACGGAGGAGGGAAGGACAATTTTTGTCAGCTCATCCTTTTTGGTTCCTCCAAGGGTGGCGATCAGCTTTCGTTTATCAGGGTCAGCATCCTGAAAGCCTGTATAAAGATTGATCACAGACCCGAAAATCGCCACAGACATACCTGCAACGATGATGGTTCTTACATTTGCGCCAAGCCATACGATCAGAAGGGGCGCAAGGGCGGATTTCGGCAGACTGTTCAGTACTACAAGATAGGGCTCCAGAATTTTTGCAAGCTTTGGAAACAGCCACAGAAGCACTGCAGTCCCGATTCCAAGGATCACTACAAAAAAGAAGCTTACCAGGGTCTCCGTAAGAGTGATCCCGATATGAGTAAAAAGAGACTGGTTTCTGCACATGTCAAGGAAATTTAACCCTATGGCAGAAGGACTGCTGAAAATAAAAGAGTCGATCCAGCCGATGCGGGCAGAGACTTCCCACAGAACCAGAAAGCCTGCGAAAAGAGCCAGTCTGGAAATATTGACAAAATATTTTTCCCGTTTCAGCCGGGACAGATATTTTGTCTGGGCAGAGGAAAGGTCAGGCATATTGGTTCAGCTCCTTCCAGATCAGATTAAAATAAGATTTGAAATCCGGCGCATTTCGCGAGGAAAGAGGCGTGCGGTTTTCTATATCAAGATGAATGGAAACAATTTTTGCCACAGATGCAGGGCGTTTTGTCAGAATAATCACCCGGTCTGCCATACTGATCGCTTCTGAAATGTCGTGAGTTACCAGTATGGCGGGCTTGTTTTCTTTTTTCAGGATTTTGCCGATATCATCACTGACATTCAGCCGTGTCTGATAATCCAGGGCAGAAAACGGCTCGTCAAGAAGCAGAAGCTCCGGCTTCAGCGCAAGGGTACGTATCAGGGCTGCCCTCTGGCGCATTCCACCGGATAACTGAGAGGGACGGGCAGAACGGAATTTGTCCAAACCGTAGGTGTGAAGCATTTTTTCAATATAGGACAGCTTCTCAGGGGTAAGCTCCCGGCGTACTTCCAGTCCCAGGAGTACATTTTTGTAAATGGTCCGCCATTCCAGAAGGTGATCCTTCTGAAGCATGTAGCCCATACGGGGATCACCGCGGGAAACCGATGTGCCGTTCATAAGAACAGAACCCTGCTCAGGAGCCAGAAGCCCGCAGATCACATTGAGCAGAGTGGATTTTCCGCAGCCGGAAGGCCCTACAACAGCGAGAAATTCTCCCGGCATCAGATCAAAGGATATATGAGAAAGGGCGGCAGTTTCCCCGGAAGGCGTATGGTAGGAAAGAGAAACATCTCTTACTTCCAGAAGTGGTTTCATGAAATTACCTCCATATCTATAACTGCAGCAGTTCAGATGAAATCTGAAAATGCTATATGTTATGATATGCGTACCGGGAATCTTGTGTTATGACAAAAAATGAGGACATTATTTAGTGGGGGGAATAAGTACAGATTTAAGTGATTTTATACAAGTTTACCAAGATGATTTTATTTAATATTCACAAATTACAGAAATTATACAAAAACCTGTTGCCTTTTATCAGGCAAAGTGTTATTATCAGTTTAACAGTTAACCGGTTAACTTAAAGAGAAGGAGGAAAATGTGAGAAGGGTAACAATCAATGATATTGCCAGAGAATGCCAGACTTCAAAAGCGACGGTATCCTATGTGATCAATGGACGGTATAACAAGGTTTCTCAGGAAATGGTTGAAAAGGTAGAAAAAGCGGTAAAAGATCTGGGTTATGTTCCAAGTCTCAGTGCGAAATCTCTTGCAGGAAGAGAATCAAACCTGATTGGTGTGATCATTCCGCAGATGGATGTTGGTGAAAAGCTGGTATTTGATAATCCTTTTTACAGCGAATTCTTGTCCGGATTGGAGTATTATCTGCGAAAAGCAGGATGCGGAGTTGTCTTAAGCGTGATTAATAAGCACAATGGATTTGAAGAGATGATCAAAAAATGGAACTTGGACGGTGCCGTGGTCTTTGGGATTGATAACGACAAGATGCTGGATTCTCTTGGTAAATACAGATTTCCGGTTTTATTGATAGACTCCTATATTACAAAAACCGGATATCACAGAATGAACATCCGTGATGAAGAAGCCTGCTATGAGGCGACGAAATTTCTACTTCATGGGGAACAGGAGCCTATTGCACTGGTTACAGGTCAGTATGAGAAGAGCAGGCTTTTGCAGCAGCGTGTAAACGGTTATAAGAGGGCTCTCTGTGAAGCCGGCTGTGAAGTGGATCTGTCTCTGATCTATCAGGGGGATATCACTCACGAATATGGAATGGAAGCTGCAGAAAAAATCCTGAAACGACAGGGTGTGAACAAAATCCTGGCAACAGCGGATATTTTGGCTTATGGTATACTGAACCAGCTTCAGAACCATGGCAGGAAGATTCCGGAAGAATATGAGGTAATGGGATTTGACGATACCTATCAGTCAAGAAATATGTATCCCCGTGTCACCACCGTGGGACAGAACATCCTGAAGAGAGGCGAAAAAGCAGGAGAACTGATTCTGAAAATTATTGGTGGTCAGCAGGTGGAAAAAGAAAACTATATGGATTTTCAGATCATAGAGAGGGATACTACCAGATGAAAATAAAATAAAAAACAAAGAAACAATATTTTTTTAACGGTCAGTTAACCGTTTAACTAACGGAGGATGTTATGTATAAGTCAAAGAAAAAAATAATTTTTACATTTTTGTTTCCTAGTTTATTAGGCCTTGTGGTATTCAAGGTGGGAGCGATGCTGTATTCTCTCTATATCAGTTTTACAGAATGGAATTTATTTGGCGCACCGGAATTTGTAGGCCTGAAAAATTATATCACAATTTTTCGGGATCCCAGATTTTATGAATCCTTAAAGAACACCCTTCTTTTTATAGCAGGGTATCTGCCTGTGGTGCTGGTGCTTTCCATGGGGATTGCGCTTTTGCTGAATTCAAAGGTAAAACGTGTAAATATTTTCAGAGGTCTGTTCTTTCTTCCGGTAATTACTTCCTGGGTTGCGGTATCTATGATCTGGAAAGGAATGTTAAATCCGGAATTTGGAATTATTAATTCAATTATAGAATTTTTTGGAGGAACAGGACCGGCATGGCTCCAGGATCCTGCGTTTGTTCTTCCCTCCGTTATTATGGTAAGTGTGTGGAAAGACATGGGATTCCTTTCCATCATCTTTCTTGGGGGACTTCAGGGAATTTCGTCAGAGTATTATGAGGCGGCGCAGATTGACAGTGCTAGTAAATGGCAGCAGTTCAGAAAAATTACGTTGCCTTTGTTATCTCCAACAACTTTTTATGCTCTGATCATTACGATTATTAACTCTTTCCAGGTATTTGATCAGATCTGGATCATGACAGCAGGAGAACCTACAGCGGATCTTGTTCCGGTCATGGTGACCGAGATTTATAAAAACAGTTTCCAGTATCAGAAAATGGGATACGCCACTGCATTATCCTGGATTCTGTTTGCAATCATTATCGGTGTGACAATTTTCCAGAACGTGATGCAGAAAAAATGGGTGCATTACGAATAAGGAGAGGAGGAAAGAATCATGACAAGAAACAAAAAAATAATTGTATATATTTTGCTGGCGCTGGGTGCTTTTATTATGATCGTGCCATTTGGATGGATGCTGATCGTTGCATTTACAAAGCCGGATATCACTTATCAGATGACATTGGAGAACATTATAAGTTCCCTGTCGCTGAATAATTTCAGAACTTTATTTTCAGAATATAACATGCCAAGATATGTGCTGAACAGTGTGATTGTTTCTGTAATCTCAACAGCAGGGCAGATTCTTCTTTGTGCCATGTCCGGATTTGTGTTTGCAAGAATTGATTTTAAGCATAAAGAGAAGATTTTTATTCTGTATCTTGCAACCATGATGATCCCGGTACAGGCTACCGTAATTCCTCAGTATATTCTGATTAACAAGCTGGGACTGATCAATACTTATGTAGGTTTGTTCCTTCCGGGGATTTTCAATGCATTTGGAACTTTCCTGATGCGCCAGTATTTTATGGGAATCCCCAAAGCGCTGGAGGAAGCCGCCTGTCTGGACGGAGCAGGATATGTCCGCATTTTCTTCCAGATTATGCTGCCTCTTGCAAAAACAGGTATCGCTGTTCTGGCAGTGACCAGTTTTATGGGCGCCTGGAACGATTTCCTGTGGCCTCTGCTTGTAGCGTCTGACGAGGCGCATACAACACTGCCGCTGTTTTTATCACAGTTGCAGGGCCGCTGGTATGTGGACTGGAGTGTTCTGATGGGAGCAACTCTGATCAGTGTTCTCCCTATTCTTGCAGTATATTTATTTGCCCAGAAATATTTTATTGAAGGGGTACAGAATACAGGTATCAAATAAAAAGAAAAAGTTTAATGAAAGAGAGGAAAAAATCATGAACAAAAAAACAGCAGCAATGGTTCTCTGTACGGTTATGGCAGCAGGTGTCCTGACAGGATGCGGCGGCGCAGAAGAGAAAAAAGACGGAAAAACAACTATTAAGTATGCAACGTATTCAGCGGGCCCGGATCATCTGGAGGATCTGGATAAAATGGTGGCAGAATTTGAAAAACAGAATCCGGACATCAAGGTAGAAACAGAAGTGATCGGATACGACGATTATTTTACCAAACTGCAGACCCAGGCTTCTTCCAAAACTTTGCCGGACGTATTTGAGATGAACTATGAAAACTTTAATACCTATGCAGGCAATGGCGTGCTTCTGGATCTTACAGAACTGGCAGAAAAGGACGAGGAGTTTTCTGAGGATATGCTTTCCGGAAATTCTTATGAATATTTCCAGAAAGACGGAAAATTATACGGACTTACTGAGAAAATATCAGATGTGGTAATGTATTATAACAAAGATCTGTTTGATGAAGCAGGCCTCGATTATCCAACAGAAGACTGGACCTGGAAGGAAGAACTGGAAGCAGCCCAGACACTTACAAAGGAAGGCGTCTATGGAACGTATGCACCGGTAACTTATAATGAATTATATAAAACCGTAGTTCAGAACAGCGGCGCTCTTTTTGATGAAAACGGAACTCCGACTCTTGATTCAGAGGAAAATATAGAAGCTTTCCAGTGGATGCTTGATAAAATGCTGGAATATAATGTACAGCCTACTCCGGAGCAGATGAGCGGAAAATCACCTGAGGATATGTTTAAAAACGGTGAGGTCGCAATGATCCGTACCGGAAGCTGGATGGTAACTACCTTTGCAGATACACCGTTTGAATGGGACATTGTACAGGAACCTGGAAATACACAGAAAGCGCACCATGTTTTTGCTGATGCAGTAGTTGGAAGCGCAGCTGCAAAAAATAAAGAAGCTGTATGGAAATTCATAAAATTCATGTCCACAGACAGCACAGCGGCAAAGATCCGTCTGGATTCCAGCTGGGATCTTCCGGCAGTAAATGATGAAAGTGTACAGGAAAAATACACAAGTCAGGAAAAACCGGAAAGCAGAGAGGTAATCTTTGATGTAATGGAAACAGGAATTATGCCTCCTGTCGTAGATCATTACTCAGAAGTACAGAATGCGATCAATGAGGAACTGAACCGCGCGATCATTGGGGAGCAGAGCGGAGAAGAAGCCTTACAGGCAGCCCAGAAAAAAGTGACAGATATTTTAAAATAAGTTAGAACCAGAGCCGCAAACTACATTGTAAAATATAATTTGCGGCTCTTTAAAAAAGGAACAGGTGGAAACAGAACATGCAGACAGGAAAATATACCGGAATTGGACTCATTGGAAATGAAAATATTGCTGCAATTTATGCAGTGAATAATGGAATCGTTGATATTAACGGGACTGGGATTTACCATTTGTTTTATAAAACTTATGCCCATGATCTTATACAGTCGGCAGTGTCGCTGATCAGAGTAAAAGATACGATTTATTATGGAAATAAGGTCTGGAAAAAATATACCCATCCGACACACATAAAGCCAGTAAAGACGTATGTGGAAGATACCTACAGGTACTGCGATGAATTTCTTCTGGAAGAACATGGGTTAAAAAGAAAAGATGTGGTCTATTCTTATGGAGAACACTGCCTGAGCTTTGAGATGGAACTGGAAAACGTTTCAGAGGAAGAACTGGAGATTGGGTGCTACGGCTACTGTGCAGTGCGTAACGATATGGAGATTGAAACGGAAAAAATGCACAATGGTACCCTTGGAATCCATACCGGCGATGCATATATGGTTATGAAAACACCATGGGCAGAAGAAATCTATGCAGTGGAAGACTCTCCGACAGACTTTGCCTACCAGGTTTTTCTGGATATACTGGAAAAAAGAGAGAACAGTCAAAGAACAAAGACAAGCTGCAGGCTTGGTTATGTGCAGGGAAGGACAAAGACACTGAAGCCGGGGGACAAGCTGCATATGTGCTGGTCTCTGATATTCGGAGACAGCTATGAAGAACTGGAAAAGGAACTTTGTCTTTCAGAGGAGGAGACTTTTAAAGCGGCAGAATACTGGAAAAACTGGATGGCAGAAGGAGAAAAGCCAGAAGATTCTGAATTCCAGGAGCAGGCGCTTGTGAACCTGACTGCTCTTAAGGCAGTCTGTGTTGGCGGCTACATACCGGCTGATCTTACCGGACATTATTTCTGCAATAAAATGCCCTGTTATTATGCCAGAGATTCCATTATGGTGGCCAGAGCTTTCCTGCTTTCCGGGCATCTCAGAGAATGCAGGGATATCATTGCCTACCTGATCGGAAGAAAACGAAAAGAAAACGGAGAGTTTTTCCAGCGATATGACGGATACGGTGAGCCAAATGAGGGAGCAAATAACAGTGTGTTTCATCAGATTGATTCCATTGGTTATTTCTGCAGAATCGTTTATGAATATTATAAAAAGACCGGAGAACTTCTGGCGGACGAGACGCTTCTGATGGAAGTGACTGACGTAATAGACGGAGCGGAAAAAAAACATGGGATGGTGGGGCCGGAAGGCGGAGTGAATGAAGGTGTATTCGGCCCGGCCTTTATCACCTCTTCCAATATGTTTATTTATGGAGGCATCCTGGCAGCAAAACAGATCTTTGCGATTCTGGGAAATAAGGAATATGCGGAAAAATGCCGGAAGATCTGTGATCGGCTTTATGAGGGGATTCAGTCTGCCTATAATGAGGAACTGGGAAGATTTGACTATGGCTATGTGACCTATCATGACCATACAGTACGCAAATATGATACACCTCAGTATTTTGGACCTTTGTACGGATATCCCAACGATGAAAAAATGCAGAATACTCACATTTATCTGAGACAATACGCTTCTTTCTTTGAGGACGGGATCGGTTACTCGGAGCAGGAATATCATCATGGACCGTGGCTTTTTAACACACTGGCCTGTGCGGAATACTGCAAACGGGCAGAAAACAGAGAAGAATACATTAGAAAGATGAAGTGGGCATCTGAACACAGCAACGCATACGGGCTTTTGCCGGAAGCGGTAGATGCAAATGATGAAGGTGTATGTGTGATCAATCCGTTAAGCTGGGCTTGTGGAGAATTTGCTGCAGCTTATTTCAGTAAAGGAGGTTTTGTTCATGAGAAATAAAAAATGGAAACTGGAATTATTAAACATGCTGAAATCCTGTATACAGGAAAAAGTACAGGATTTAAAAGAACCGTTAGAGCAATTTCTGGAAGAAAAAAATACAGATTTTCATGACCAGTGTCTGATTTTATTTCTTGTGGGAGAATATACAAGGATTTCCGGGGACCACTTTTTTTATAAGGAAAAGCTGCAGAGGATTGCGAAGCTTCAGGATCACATAGAAGAGGCAGCATATCAGCCATGTGCGCGGATTTCAGGAGAGAAAGATGGATTTTTTGCAGAAAATTTCGGAATGGCTTACGGCGCTCTTTATAACAGTAATCTGTTTGGAAAGAGAGAAAAAACGGCAGAGGCAATTCATCAGATGAAAAATTATGCCTATGACCATTATACATGTGCAGGAAAGCTGGTAGATGAAAAACATGGAGATCTGGCAACGCCACAGCTGCTCTGGATATGTGTTCCTTTTGGACTTTTTACTCCGGAAGATCTGGTACTTGTGGCAGCAGTTCAGTCTATGGAGAAAACGACAGCCCATGCGGACTTGGGAATGCTGGGATGGTATTATGCAGAAAAGGCGGACTACAGGAAAGCAAGAAAATATCTGGGAATGCTGAAAGAGGCCGAAGGGAAAGATGAGATCTCTGAAGTCATAGAGGAGATTATAGAGGCAAAGCTTAAGATTGCAGGTATGCTCAGCGAAGAACCTTTAATTCATGTGCCGACTGGTAATTTTAACCGATATGAACATCAGAATTACGAGCGTGATCCATGGTTTCCAAAAGCAGGAGAAAAGGTTGCTTTAAACGTTGCCGCCTGGCCGGTAAAGTATCCGGAAGAGATTTTTGTTTACTGGAAAACAGACAAAGGCAGATCCGGAAGCGAACAGGGAATTTATCAGCCGGAATATGAAAATTACCGATTTGAGGTGGGAAGCTTTAAAGGAGGGGAACAGGTAACTTATTATTTCCAGGCAGGAACCTGTACCTCTGAGGAATATCAGTTTACCGTACAGAAAAAAGACAGTATCCGTTTATTTGGAGAAAAAAGAGAAAATGAAAATGGTTTTGAACTGGAACTGTGTTCCGAAGAGGATAATATATACCTCCTGAAAAAAACAGTTGTCAATGGGGTTTCTATGTTTCAGATCCTGCCGGGTCCCTGTGAAAAAGCTGTAGGGGAAACAGAATGGAAACCGTTGGAAGAGCTGGAGGAAACCGGGCTTTCCGAAATCCGGGAGATTTATTTCTGGAAAGAAAAGGACAGGATCTTTTCCACAGGTATCTGTACAGAAGCAGAAAAAGGAGAAGGCTTCTATGGCTTTGGAGAGCGTTATAACCATATCAATCAGAGAGGAAATCTGGTAGATGTGTATGTGTATAACCAGTATAAAGATCAGGGGATCCGCACATACATGCCCATGCCGTATTTCTTAAGCTCAGAAGGCTACGGCATTTTTCTTCCTACAGATCATTACACAGAGTTTGACCTGTGCAGTACAGAAGAGGACAGCTGGAAGATGGAAGCAGAGACAGAAGGAATCTGCTGGTACCGGTTCAATGGAACACCTAAGGAAATGATCGGACAGTTTACGGGTATTACAGGAAGACCAGCAATGCTTCCGGAATGGGCTTTCGGTCCCTGGATGTCCAGCAACAACTGGGACAGTGAGGCTGAAGTACGCAGACAGGTAGAGCTGACAAAGAAATACGATATTCCGGCAACTGTGCTTGTGATCGAGGCATGGAGCGATGAGGCCACCTATTATATCTTTAATGATGCGGTGTATGAGGAAAACAGCGGAAAAGACGGATTTTCCTACAGTGATTTCCAGTTCCCGGAATGGGGAAAATGGCCGGATCCGAAGGGAATGGTGAAATACCTTCATGAGAATGGTTTGAAATGTATTTTGTGGCAGATTCCGATCATTAAATATATCAATTCGCTTCATCACATTCAGAAAGACAGAGATGAGGGTTATGCACTGGAACATGGCTACTGCGCTAAAAAGAAAGACGGAACTCCCTACCGTATGCCGGAGGGATGGTTTACCGACAGTCTTCTGATGGACTACACCAGTTCGGAAGCAGCATCCTGGTGGATGGACAAGAGAAAATATCTGGTGGACGAGGTACAGATTGACGGCTTTAAGACAGATGGTGGAGAGTTTGTCTTTGGGGATGAGGTACAGTTTGCAGACGGAAGGACCGGAAAAGAGATGCGGAACGAGTATCCCAATCTTTATATCAGGGAGCATTATCAGTATATTCACGAAAAACGGAATGGAATTGTTTTCAGCAGGGCTGGATTTACCGGGGCTTCCCGGATGCCTGCTCACTGGGCCGGAGATGAAAAATCAACCTTCTCTGCCTTTAAGAGAAATCTGTGTGCAGGTCTGAATGCCGGAATTTCCGGAGTACCTTTCTGGGGATGGGATCTGGCAGGCTTCAGTGGTGAGATTCCAAGTGCGGAACTGTTTGCCCGGTCTGCAGCAATGGCGGCATTTTGCCCGATCATGCAGTATCATGCAGAGAGTAAGGCGGAATTTAACCAGGATCGTACGCCCTGGAATATCGCAGAGAGGAGAAATGCTCCCTGGGTATTGGATGTTTACCGTTATTACGCGAAGCTTCGTATGGCACTGCTTCCTTATATCATGGAAGAGGCAGAAAAATCTGTGAAAACAGGTGTGCCGCTGATGCGTGCTCTGTGGTTGGAATATCTGGAGGATAAAAAAGCAGGGAATATTTATGACGAGTACCTGTTCGGAGATGATCTTCTGGTAGCGCCTGTGGTAGAAGAGGGTAAAACAGAGAGGGAAGTCTATATTCCAAGGGGTTCCTGGAAGCATCTGTTCACAGGCGAGGAATTTGAAGGCGCACGGACTGTAACCCTGAAAGCAGAAATAAATGAGATCATCGTGCTTCAGAAAAAAGAAGCCCGGTGGGAAATGACAAGAGACGAAAATGGTGAATTTCAGCTGACGAGGAGATAAGATTATGGAATGGTGGAAAAAAGCAGTTGTATACCAGATCTATCCTATGAGTTTTAAGGACAGCAATGGAGACGGAATGGGGGATCTTGGCGGCGTTTTGGAAAAGGTAGATTATCTGAAGGAACTGGGAGTAGACATTGTCTGGATGACCCCCATCTATGAGTCTCCTATGGATGACAATGGCTACGATATCAGCAATTATTATAAGATTAATCCGCTGTTTGGCACTATGGAGCAGTTTGACCAGCTTCTGGATGCTCTTCATGAAAGAGGAATCCGTCTGATTATGGATCTGGTAGTGAATCATACCAGTGACGAGCATGAATGGTTCCGTCAGGCCCGAAAAGACAAAAACAGTAAATACCACGATTATTATATCTGGAAGGAACGTCCAATCACAGACCAGCAGTCTTTCTTCAGCGGTTCTGTATGGGAATATAATGAGGAAACAGAGGAATATTATTACCACCTGTTCAGCAGAAGACAGCCGGATCTGAACTGGGATAATCCAGAGGTCAGGAAAGAGGTTTACAGGCTGATCAACTGGTGGCTGGATAAGGGAATCGACGGATTCCGTATGGATGTGATTGACCTGATCGGAAAGATACCGGAAGAAAGCATCATGTACGGTGAAAAATCCCATAAATACCTGCAGGAAATGTACAGAGAATGCTTTGAAGGAAGAGAAGCATTTACGGTAGGAGAAACATCTTTTGCAACTCCGGTCAGTGCTCCTTTGTATTCCGATAAGGAAAGAAAAGAGCTGACAATGGTATTTGGATTTGAACATTTGGGCCTGGAGGAAGTAAAGGGTAACGGCAAGTGGGATCTGAAGCCGTTGGATGTCAATGAACTGAAACAGGTATTTCTTGTATGGCAGAAAGCTCTTCATGAAAAAGGATGGAACAGCTTGTTCTGGTCTAATCATGACCAGCCCAGAATTGTTTCCCGAATGGGCAATGACACGGTTTACCGGAAAGAAAGCGCAAAAATGCTGGGAATGATTCTTCATGGAATGCAGGGAACTCCTTATATTTATCAGGGTGAAGAAATCGGAATGACAAATGTGAAGTTTGCTCTGGAGGACTATAAAGATGTGGAAACCATCAATATGGTGAAGGAAAAAAAGGAAGCAGGCTGGTCCATGGACAAGATTATGAAAGGTATTTATGCGAAAGGCCGAGACAATGCCAGAACACCGATTCAGTGGAATGAAGGAGACAATGCCGGATTTTCGGATCATGAGCCGTGGATTGGAGTAAATCCCAACTATAAAGAAATCAACGTGGAAGAAGCGCTGAAGGACGAGAATTCTGTGTTTCATTTTTATCAGAAACTGATTCGTCTGAGAAAAGAGTATGAGATTATCAGCACCGGGGATTTTGAGCTTTTCTTTGAAGAGGACAGGAGATTTTTTGCATATAAGAGACAGGCAGAAGACCGAACCTTAGTGGTACTTGCCAATTTTACCGGAGATAGTGTTGCCTGTGACTGTACGGAAGAAATTACTTTTAAAGAGGGCAGAGTTCTTCTTTCCAATTATGACAGAGATTCTGTGGAAGAAATCATGCAGCTCAGACCCTATGAAGCAATCATGTATTATATGTGATATATAAATAAATGCTGTCTGCATGTTTTTCATGGGGACAGCATTTATTTCACATAATCTACCTGCTTTGCGGTGAGGGCAATTCTGTTATACATAATAGATGAAAGAACAAAAAGTCAGCAGCACAATCTTATTTTAATTTTCCATAATACATATCGCTGAAAATACCCTCCTGGTTTATCAGGGTATCATATTTGCCGGACTGTACCACCTGTCCATGATCCATAACAATGATGTTGTCGCAGCTTTTCAGGGTGGTAAGTCTGTGGGCAATGGATAGGATGGTCATGTTGTTTTCTTTTTTCAGCTGCTCGATTTCGTTTTGTATAAAACGTTCAGAGGTGTTGTCCAGAGCTGAGGTTGCTTCATCCAAAATCAGGATTTTCGGTTTCCTTAAAAAAATACGGGCAATGGCGATCCGTTGTTTCTGGCCGCCGGAAAGATTGCCTCCGCCTTCGCTGATCACGGTATTTATACCCTCTGGCAGACTGTTGACAAAATCGTATAGATTTGCCTTGCGAAGGGCCTCTTCCACTTCTTTATCAGAGGGTTGCTGATCCAGTCCATAGCAGATATTTTCCAGTATAGTTCCGGCAATCAAAAATGGATTCTGGGGAACCAGAGCAATGATCTGAGACAGCTGTTTTCTTGACAGAGTGCCAATGTCTGTATTGTTGATAAAAACAGAGCCGCTGCAGTTTTCCAGCTTGCAGATTGCTTTTATCAGCGAGGATTTTCCGCAGCCGCTGGGGCCGGCAATTCCCCAGAAGGAGCCTTTTTCGATACACAGATCCATATTTTTTATAATATTTTTCTCATCATGATGATAGGAAAAATTCAGGTTATGGATATCTATCATATAGGGGCTGTCCTTTTTGGGAGAAGATACCTCTGAAATTTCAGTATAGGAAAAATCATGAGGAATATCTGCCATTTTGAAAAAGTCTTCTGCCAGAATCAGACTTTCGGAAAGTTCGTCCAGAATCCTGTGAAGCTCTTCCAGAGGTTTGATAAGCTGCGAAAAACAAAGATAGGAGGTCAGAACAGCTCCCACACTGATTTTTCCCTGTGCTGCCAGCCAGGCGGAAGTACCGATCATCAGAACAGTAAAAAACACTTCGTTGATAAATTTGAGACAGTCATATTTTGCCATTTGTAAATGGTGCCTCATTTCTTTGCTTCTTAAATATTCTGATTTATCCGTAAATCTTTTTTCCTCCAGGGTATTGCTGTCTGTGATTCGAATCACTTCTATGCCGTTCAAAAGTTCAACAATGGCTCCGTCCATTTGGGCTTTTGATTCCAGAAGTTCTACACGGATTCCTTTTTGTGTATGAATTTGCCGGAAAACAATTGCAATTCCAATGGGGACAACAAGGAGCATCAGAACGGCAAGCTTCACCGGAAGGGTGGTGAAGATCACAACAATAGCTGCGATACTGTTAAAGATGGCTGGAGCGAAGTCCATAAAAATAAGCTTTTCCAGTTTGACAGTACCCTCCAGACAGCGGTTTAATCTTCCATGGATATTTCCTGTCATATGCTCCTTAAAGTATGCCAGAGGAGCTTTCAGCAGGGAAGAGATCACAAGTCCCCGCGCTTTTTTCTCAGTTTTTGTTGCAATATCTTCCACAAGGATTCTTCTTATAATTTTTATGATCTCATTGGCAACATTGACGATCAGAATAAAAAACAGGATGGGTAAAATTGCGGAAAAATGAATTTGAGCCTGGGAAAGGATATCATCTGTCAGCCAGCCGATTGCTTTAGGTGTGATCTGCGTTAAGACAGAGGACAGGATCATAATCAGCATAATAAACAAAAAAGTTATTTTTTGCTTCCAGTCCAGCAGGCAGTGTACATTTTTTTAAATCTGTTTTGGATTCATATGGGAATCACCTCTGTTTCTGTATATTTTTTGTATCAGGTATGAGCCAATTATACTTGCCGCGAAGCAAAAAGTCGAGAAAGTTTTGCATATCTGTGTAAATCCTAAAATTTCATTTCAGTTGTCTGGATACAGCTGACTTGAAATTTTAAAGCTGTCTGGATACAGCAGTTGTTTTTGTTGACGCTGCCTGTAAAAAGGGATAAAATATGACCCATAAGAAAGAGGGATATCAACGGCAGAACAAAACGGCTTTTGTGGAAGGTGCTGCTGTTGTCTGCTGAAAATTTAACTGATTTATAAGGAGTAAAGAACTTTACATGAACAACAGAAATTATCAGAGAGAGCTGGACGCTCTGATCACTGGTTTTGAAAAAGAAAACAAGGTGCCCCGGCTGTTTCTTCACAGCTGCTGTGCGCCCTGCTCCAGCTATGTACTGGAATATCTGTCCAAATATTTTGAGATCACAGTCTTTTTTTATAATCCAAATATTTCTCCAAAGGAGGAGTACGAAAAAAGGGTGGAGGAGATCCGCCGCATGATCGGAGAAATGAATTTTATTCATCCGGTAAAGCTGGTTGAGGGAACCTATGATCCTCAGATCTTTTTCCGGATGGCAAAAGGGCTGGAGCAGGTTCCCGAAGGAGGAGAGCGGTGTTTTCGCTGTTATCGTCTCCGCATGGAGGAGGCGGCGAAGCTGGCAAAGGAAGGCGGTTATGATTATTTTACAACCACTTTGTCCATCAGTCCTCTGAAAAATGCGCCTAAAATAAATGAAATCGGAGAAGAGCTGGCAGAGATTTACGGAGTGGCCCATCTTCCTTCTGATTTCAAGAAAAAAAACGGCTACAAGCGTTCCATTGAGCTGTCCGGAGAACATCATCTGTACCGTCAGGATTATTGTGGCTGTGTATTTTCAAAAAGAGACAGAAATGAATAAATATGCAAAAAATATTCTTTTTGTTTGATTTTTGGAAAAAGTGTGATATACTGGTAGCAATCAGCCGGAAACACTGTGAATGCAGGGCGTTATTTGATGCGGGAAAGCAGTTGCTGAATGGTTAATTATTAATATTATACAGAAATGAGGAGTAATTATTATGGCACAGTTATGGGGAGGCCGTTTTACAAAGGAAACGGATCAGCTTGTTTATAACTTTAATGCTTCGATTTCTTTTGATCAGAAGTTTTATGAGCAGGATATCAGAGGAAGCAGGGCTCATGTAAAAATGCTGGCAAAGCAGGGAATCCTCACAGAAAAAGAGCGGGATCAGATCCTGGAAGGTCTGGAAGGAATCCTGGAAGATGTAAAATCCGGGAAGCTTGAGATCACTTCCGAGTATGAGGATATCCACAGCTTTGTGGAAGCAAATCTGATTGACAGGATCGGTGATCCGGGCAAAAAGCTTCACACCGGAAGAAGCCGCAACGATCAGGTGGCTCTGGATATGAAGCTGTATACAAGAGATGAAATTGACGCTATTGACGGTCTTTTAAAAGAGCTTCTTGTGGCTCTTCAGAAGATCATGGAAGAGAATATCCATACCTACATGCCGGGCTTTACTCATTTACAGAAAGCGCAGCCGGTAACTCTGGCTCATCATGTGGGAGCATATTTTGAGATGTTCCGGAGAGACAGAAGCCGCATGGCAGATATCCGAAAAAGAATGAACACCTGTCCTCTCGGAGCGGGGGCGCTGGCAGGAACCACTTATCCTCTTGACCGGGAATATACAGCAGAGCTTCTGGGCTTTGATGAGCCTACAAGAAACAGCATGGATTCTGTGTCAGACCGGGATTATGTGATCGAGCTTCTGTCTGCTCTGTCTACAGTGATGATGCATCTCAGCCGTTTTTCTGAGGAGATCATCCTCTGGAACTCCAATGAGTACCGTTTTGTGGAAATTGACGATGCATACAGCACAGGCAGCAGTATTATGCCTCAGAAAAAGAATCCTGATATTGCGGAGCTTCTCCGCGGAAAAACAGGCCGTGTGTACGGCGCGCTGATGTCTGTTCTCACAACCATGAAGGGGATTCCTCTGGCCTACAATAAAGACATGCAGGAGGACAAGGAGCTGACCTTTGATGCCATTGATACGGTAAAAGGCTGTCTTGCCCTGTTTACAGGAATGGTGTCCACCATGGAATTTCGTAAGGATGTCATGGAAGCCAGCGCAAAGAACGGATTTACAAATGCTACAGACGCAGCGGACTATCTTGTAAATCACGGTGTTCCTTTCCGCGATGCTCACGGTATTGTGGGACGGCTGGTACTGACCTGTATTGACCGGGGAATTTCTCTGGATGAGCTGCCTCTTGAAGCTTATCAGGAGATCAGCCCTGTTTTTGAAAAAGACATCTATGAAGCCATCAGCATGAAAACCTGTGTGGAAAAACGCTGCACCTACGGCGCGCCCGGTTCAGAGGTGATGGAACAGGTGATCAGAGCTAATCAGGAATATCTTCAAAATCATTGATACATAAGAAAAAACACTTGCATTTTTCCAAAAAGTGTTATAGTATTTACAAGAACGACAAATGTATGCAATGCAAAGACATAAAGTGAGGAGAGCGATTATTATGAGCGAGAAACTGAGAGTCGGTATTTTAGGAGCTACCGGAATGGTAGGACAGAGATTTATTTCTCTTCTGGAAAATCATCCGTGGTTTGAGGTTGTTACACTTGCAGCAAGCCCGAGAAGCGCAGGCAAGACCTATGAAGAGGCTGTAGGCGGAAGATGGAAAATGGATACTCCGATGCCGGAAGCAGTAAAAAATATTGTTGTAATGAATGTAAATGAGGTAGAGAAGGTTGCAGCAACTGTTGACTTTGTTTTCTCTGCTGTAGATATGTCCAAGGACGAGATTAAGGCTATTGAGGAAGAGTACGCAAAAACAGAAACTCCGGTTGTTTCCAACAACAGCGCTCACCGCTGGACACCGGACGTTCCGATGGTTGTTCCGGAAATCAACCCTGAACACTTTGACGTAATCGAATTCCAGAAGAAACGTCTTGGTACAACAAGGGGCTTTATCGCAGTAAAACCAAACTGCTCCATTCAGAGCTATGCTCCGGTTCTTACTGCATGGAAAGAATTTGAGCCATATGAAGTAGTGGCTACTACATATCAGGCAATTTCCGGCGCCGGAAAAACCTTTAAGGACTGGCCGGAAATGGAACACAACATTATTCCGTACATCGGCGGCGAGGAAGAGAAGAGCGAGAAAGAGCCGCTGAGACTGTGGGGCAAAATTGAGGATGGTGTGATCGTTCCTGCTCAGGAACCGGTGATCACCTGCCAGTGCATCCGTGTACCGGTATTGAACGGCCATACAGCAGCTGTTTTTGTAAAATTCCGCAGGAAACCTACGAAAGAGCAGTTGATCGAAGCCCTTAAAAACTTCAGCGGCGTTCCTCAGGAGCTTGAGCTTCCAAGCGCACCGAAGCACTTTATCCAGTACCTTGAGGAAGACAACCGTCCTCAGGTAACAGAGGATGTAAATTATGAGAACGGAATGGGAGTTTCCATTGGACGTCTCCGTGAGGATACCGTATACGATTACAAATTTGTAGGTCTGTCCCACAATACAGTAAGAGGCGCTGCAGGCGGAGCTGTTCTCTGCGCAGAGACTCTGAAAGCAAAAGGATTCATCACAAAGAAGTAAATATTGGCAAATCATATTAAAAAAAAGCAGGCTGCCGGCTCTGGTTCACAGAGATATGGCAGCCTGTTTGTGTATGTCCTGGGATTTTGGTACAGGATGATCAAGGCAGAAATGGTGAGGAATTTTTCGTATGATAAACGAAAACCCATTTGTGCAAGATAAATTCTGCTATACGAAGTGGAAATTTTTGCATTTTAGGTTCAATAACAATCTGGAAAATAAATAATGACAGATGAATTTTTGGATGATATAATCATATAAAATAAAAATTCAGAAAATATACAGCGGATTAAAATTCGAGAGGAGAGCTGGTGAAGAAACAAACAACGTATTGTTCCATTGGTCTGATTATCCTGGTAACAGGTCTTCTGGCATTGCGTTTCTGGTATGACAGTAAATGCGTAAAATTCCAGGATAAAAATATGGAAATACAGACGCTTTATCTTCTGGATTCAGGAAGAGGAAGCGTGCTGAAGGAAGAAGCAGACCGGATCAAAAGCTTTTATGTAACAGACACTTCCGGGCGTTTTGAGACGCTGGAAGATCTGGAATTATTTCCAAATCTGGAAGAACTGCATCTGACGTATGACACAGGCAGTATGACAGATGAGGAAAAGGAAGAATTTCAGAAGTACAGAGGCGGAATTACAAATATGCTGGAGGAAACGCTTCCGCAGCTGAAAAAGCTGAGAAAATTAAGCCTGACATATTTTGATTATTTTGAAGATCTGGACTTTCTTTCAGAATGCAGGCAGATAGAAGAACTGGATATTAATTATAACATTATCAAAAATATCCGTGGGCTGAGAAATATGAAAAATCTTCGTATTTTAGATTTGGCTTATAATCCCTTTACTGATATTTTTGTCTTGTCTGAACTGAGAAAACTGGAAGCAGTAAATCTGTACGAGGTTTCTGTGGAGAATCTGGAGGTTTTGGCAGAGCTTCCTTCCCTGAAATTAATTGTTTATGAACCAAAAGATAAAAAACAGGAGGAAGTTTTACAGAAATTAGAGGCCGGAGGTGTTGCGGTATACAGAGAAAAAGACTATAGAACAGGATTTGATTATCTGGTCAGAGAAATGGAAGAAGCAGAGCAGTAAACATACAAAAATAAAGTCCGGGAGGGAATGCTATGAGTAGAAGCAGAGATGCTGTAATTGCTGTAACGGCAACCATATTTTTCGGTGTGTTTTCCAGAGTGACTGTGCGTATCCCTTACATGGTCTGGGGATATTTTGACGAATCATTTTTTATTTCATTTGTATGGTGGCTTCTTTATGCAGGAAGCCTCTATGTGGCAATAAGAGAGTATATGGAAAATGTTGACAGTTATTTTAAGGTGATCCTTCAGGCGGGGCTGTTCGGAGGGGCAGCAGCTTTGATAAAAACAGCTGCCGATGTTCTTACAGAGCAGATAATAATCAATATGAACAGCGGAAATGCTGTGATTTCAGTGTTTGTTATGGAACTGGAACTGCTGATTTTTGGCAGTGGCGTGATGGTGTTTTTATATTATTTTGTGGCAAAAAAGAAAATTTTTTCATGGAAAAAATCCTTACATGTGTATGGGGGGATCATAGCAGGCGATCTTGCGGTTTATATTGGAATGATCTACTATTACCTTCTGAAAACAGACTGGGCTCTGGAACGGTTTTCAGGCGCAGTTCAGCAGGTTGGCGCAGAACAGGCAAAGCTGAATCTGACAACAAAGTTTGCCCAGGAGTCCACGACCGTGGGAATGCTGGTATTTACAGTGTTTTTTATTACGCTGTGGATGGGACTTCGTAAAAATGCAGAAGACAGGAGAGGGTGAAGGACATTATAACTGCTGGAATGTTGTTGAGGAATATCAGTGGTGTTTGCCGGTGATATTGAAAGTACAGGAGAAATGAAAGGTCATTTATTGTCGAAACAGAATATAAATCTTAAATAAACCCCTTGACTCTGACGCCGCGTAATAGTTTATTCTGTAATTACCACACAGGAGGAACAGAAAGATGATGACAGTAAATGAAGTAAGCCGTCTGACCGGTGTAAGTATCCGTACTTTACAGTATTATGATAAAATAGGGCTGTTAAAGCCAGTAGAACATACGGCGGCAGGATACAGGCTGTATGATAATAGCGCGCTGGAAAAATTACAGCAGATCCTGTTATTTCGCGAACTGGAATTTTCGCTTAAGGACATTAAACAGATTATGGATGCGCCCGGTTTTGACAGACAGAAAGCCCTGGAGCAGCAGATCGAGGTTCTTATACTGAAAAAGCAGCGTCTTGAAAATCTGATCGCTCTTGCCTGTGGAATAAAGAAGAACGGAGAAAGAAATATGGATTTTTCAGCATTTGACACCACTAAAATACAGGAGTATAAAAAAGAGTCAAAAGCAGCCTGGGGAAAAACAGCAGAATATCAGGAATATGAACAAAAAACAAAGGACAGAAATGCAGGGGGATATCAGGCTGCGATGATGCAGATGATGGATATATTTACAGAATTTGGAGAAATTCGTACAGGAGAGCCTGATTCTGCCCGGGCACAGCAGCTGGTAAAAAAGCTCCAGAGCTTTATTACAGATAATTATTATACCTGTTCAGAAAAGGTACTTGCGGAACTTGGCAGAATGTATGTGGAAGATCAAAGGTTTACAGAAAACATTGATAAAGCAGGAGGCTGCGGAACAGCGGAATTTGTTTGCCGGGCGATTGAATGTTACTGCGGAGAATAAATTCATCCAATCACAGCAGGCAATCATCCTGTTATTGTCACAAATACGGAGAAATTTACTGGGCTGCATTTAAATGTGAGAAACAGTCGAAAACGGATGGCGGTTAGTCTTTAAAGGCTGACCGCTTGTTTGTTTTGGAGAATAATCTTAAAAACAGAAATTATCTGTATACATGCCTGAAAAAAAGATTTATACTGGAAAGATGAACAGGGTTTGTGTATGGACAGACAAACGGAATACACAGAGTCATAAGCAAAGGTGATATAATACAGTGGAAGAAAAACAGAAAACAAACAGGGCAGAACGCTATTCTCTTCTTCTTCTGGCCGGCGGAAAAAGCAGCCGGATGGGAGAAGACAAGGCAGAGCTTCTTATGGACGGAGAAAGTTTTTTGTCCTGTCAGATAAAAAAGGCGGACAGGCTGAGAATCCGGGAGGTTTATGTATCCGGTCACGATGGGGAAAAGGACATTTTCCGGAATGGAGAAGTAAAAAGCAGCCTGCATATTCATGTGGTTTCGGATATTTACCGGGAACGGGGGCCATTAGGAGGAATCCATGCCTGTATGAAAGCCGTGGATACGCCTTATTGTCTGGTGCTTCCGGTGGATGTGCCCCAGCTTCCGGTGGAAATGCTGGAGGAGCTGCTTTTGGTTCATGAGGACAGCTTAGGGGAAAGGCCTCCCGGAGAATTCAGAAGCTTTGGGGACAGAAGAGAGGGAAGCAGCGCCGGGAAACCTCTTCTGCTTGTTCACGGAGAACGGACAGAGCCTTTGATGGGGATTTATCCCGTCTGCATGGCTGATTGTATTGGAGAACAGATAGAGAAGGCTTCTGCTCCGGTGTTTCGGATTCTTGATGCATGGGGATTCGATACCTTCCGGACATCCGCAGAGGAATGGAAGATGAGAAATATCAATACTCCGGAAGATTATAGGGAGCTTTTAGCATACATGGAAAAGGGGAAGGTGAAATGATTGAGGGAATTTTGCTGGAAAATGCCCTGGAAGAAATTCTGAAACGGGCAGACAGGATTACAGATACAAAAAAAGTAAAGGTGGAGGAAGCCAATGGGTTTTGTCTTGCAGAGGATATTTATGCAGAGCTGGACAATCCTCCGTTTCCAAGATCACCGGTAGACGGGTATGCGGTGCGCTCTGAGGATATCCGGGGAGCGGTCAGGGGAAATCCTGCGGTTCTGAAGGTGGCAGGCTGCATTTATGCAGGAGATAATGGAGGGGCTTTTTCCATAAAACCGGGAGAAGCATACCGGATCATGACAGGAGCTCCTTTTCCGGAAGGGGCAGATACGGCGGTAAAGCAGGAGGATACAGACTACGGGGAAGAAACTGTAAAAGTTAATAAAAGTCAGAAGCCATGGGACAATTATTGCTTTCAGGGCGAAGATTATAAAAAGAATTCGCTTCTTCTGGCAAAAGGTTCCAGAATTACTTTTGCAGAGCAGGGGATCCTGTCCGGTATCGGGCGTACAGAGGTGACTGTTTACCGGAAACCGGTGATCCGCGTGCTTACCACAGGAGATGAACTCTGCCAGCCGGGAAATCCTCTGAAACCGGGAAAAATCTATGATTCCAATGGGATGATGGTTTCTTCCAGGCTTCGTGAGCTTGGAGTGAAGCCGGAATCAGTGTCTCATTGTGCAGACAGTGAGGCAGGTCTGGCAGCAGAACTGAAAAAAGCGGCAGAGGATGCGGATATTATTGTTACCACCGGCGGTGTTTCTGTAGGAAAAAAAGATATTTTACATGGAGCTCTGGAAATTCTCGGAGCAGAAAAAATATTCTGGAGGATCCGGCTTCAGCCCGGGACCCCTACTATTTTTTCCGTATATGGGAAGACCCTGATCCTTTCCCTGTCCGGAAATCCCTTTGGTGCCATGGCAAATCTGGAACTGCTTTTGCGCCCTGCGCTGGAAGCCATGACCGGAGATCCTGCCTTTGCCATGGAAATGAGAAGAGGGATCATGGAAGTGGACTTTGAAAAAAGATGTAAAGTCCGCAGGTTTGTGAGGGCTGTGTATAAGAATGGGAAGGTTTCTTTTCCACAGGGGATTTTTTCTTCAGGCGCAATCGGAACTTTGCGGGGCTGCAACTGCCTTCTGGATATCCCGGCGGGCAGGGAAAATGTAAAAGCCGGAGAGCAGGTGGCTGTATGGATGCTGTAAAAAGAACGGGAAAGCCTTTTATTGCAGCAGTCAGCGGAGTAAAAAATTCCGGCAAGACTACTTTTATGGAAAAGCTGATTTCCGAACTTGCCGGACAGGGATACCGGGTGGCTGTGATCAAGCATGACGGTCATGAATTTCAGGCGGACCGGGAGGGAACGGACACTTATCGGATGCGTCAGGCAGGCGCTTATGGAACCTGTATTTTTTCCTCCGGACAGTGGCAGGTGGTGAAACAGCAGCAGGATGTCCGGGCGGAGAAGCTGGCAGAATTTTTTACGGAGGCGGATATTATTCTTCTGGAGGGGATGAAGGATTCTGATTATCCCAAGTTTGAGCTGGTGAGAGGAGAAATTTCCCATAAAAGTGTCTGCAGGCCGGATACTTTACTGGGACTTGTGACAGACACAGAGCTTAAAATTCCGGGAGTTCCGGTGTTTGGTTTCCATGAAACAGAGAAATGCGCAGAAATTCTGATAAAAATAGTTCAAACTAACAAAGATTAAGGTTAAAGAAAAAAGAATTTGACTGTTTTGTACAAAAAAATAGGGCTGGATTCTTGTAAATAAAAATTAACAATGTTAAAATATAAACGAGGATTCATCAGCTTTTGCATATGAAAATGCAGAAGCAGTTATCTCAGGGATAACAGACATCATATATTTTTATGTTAGGAGGGAACAAGTATGGCTTTAAAACAAGTCCAGACAACCTGCGCGTATTGCGGAGCAGGCTGCCAGATTATGTTCACAGTCGATACAGATGCAAACAAGATTGTGGAAGCAGTCCCTGCAGACGGAAGAACCAATGCGGGAACCCTCTGTCTGAAAGGTCATTACGGCTGGGATTATCTTAATGATCCCCAGATTCTTACGAAACGTCTTCGTAAACCGATGATCCGTAAAGGCGGAAAAAAATCACCCCTTGTAGAGGTTTCCTGGGAGGAAGCAATTTCCTATGTAGCGAAACGTCTTGGGGAAATCAAAGAAAAATTCGGCCCGGATTCCATTATGGGAACAGGCTCTGCCAGAGGAGCAGGAAACGAGGCCAATTATCTGATGCAGAAATTTATGCGCGCGTGCATCGGCACCAACAACGTCGATCACTGCGCCCGAATATGACATGCGCCTTCGGTAGCGGGTCTACTGTATTCTTTAGGTTCAGGCGCAATGTCAATGGGCATCCCGGAGATCGAGGATGCAGGCTGTTTACTTTGCTTCGGCTATAACGGAGCAGATTCCCACCCTATTGTGGCAAGACGCATTGTAAGGGGAAAACAAAAGGGAATGAAGATCATCTGTGCAGATCCCCGCGTGACGGAGACCGCACGTATTTCAGATATTCATCTGCAGCTTAAGGGCGGTTCCAACCTTGCTCTTGTAAATGCCATGGCAAATGTGATCTGGAATGAAGGTCTGGCAGATAAAAAGTTTATTGATGAACATACGAAGGGATTTGACGAATTCCTGAAAGTAATAGAAAAATACACTCCGGAATATGCAGAGCCTATTACGCACATTCCGGCAGAAACCATTCGCAGGGCGGCAAGAATGTACGCAACCACCAAACCGGCCATGATTCTTTATGGTATGGGAGTCTGTCAGTTTACACAGGCAGTAGACGTTGTGAAGGGACTTGCCAACCTTGCGCTGATGACCGGAAACTTCGGCGGCCCGTCCATGGGCATCGGTCCGGTCCGCGGACAGAACAACGTGCAGGGAGCCTGCGACATGGGAGCTCTTCCAAACTCCTATCCGGGCTATCAGAATGTAACCGTTCCGGAAATCCGTGAAAAATTTGAAAAAGCATGGGGCGTTCCTCTTTCTGATCAGGTTGGCTGCCCGATCACTCATGTGCCTCACAGAATCCTTCATGAGAAGGACGAAAAGAAGAGAATCCACGCATACTACATATTCGGAGAAGATCCGGCTCAGTCCGATCCTGACCTTGCAGAGGTCCGCGAGGCTCTGGACAAATGTGATTTTGTGGTAATGCAGGATATCTATATGAATAAGACCGGGCTTTATGCGGATGTAATCCTTCCGGCTACTGCCTGGGGTGAAAACGAAGGTATTTATACCTGTGCGGACCGTGGCTTCCAGAGAGTGCACAAGCTGATCGAGCCGGAAGGAGATATGCGTCCGGACTGGCAGATCATTGCAGATATTTCCACAGCCATGGGATATCCAATGAATTACAAAAATACAGAAGAGATCTGGAATGAAATGATCGACCTCTGTCCAAGCTTTACAGGCGCTACCTACGAAAAAATTGAAAAATACGGCGGCGTTCAGTGGCCCTGCCGGGACAAATCCATGGAGGATAAGGGAACACCGTATCTTCATAAGGACGGAATTTTTGCAACAAAGGATCATAAGGCACTGTTTTACGGCACTGACTGGCATCCGCCGGTAGAGCTGGAAAACGACCAGTATCCAATGACTCTTTCCACTGTCCGCGAGGTAGGTCATTATTCTGTGCGTACTATGACAGGAAACTGCCGTACTCTCCGTAATCTGGAGGATGAACCGGGATGGGTTCAGATGAATACAGAGGACTGCGAGAAAATGAACCTGAAAAAGGGCGAGCTTGTGAAGATCCTTTCCAAGAGAGGCTACTGCATTACACGGTGTCTTCCTACGGACCGTGTAAAACCGGGTGCAACCTACATGACTTATCAGTGGTGGATCGGAGCCTGCAATGAGCTGACAACAGCCAAGCTTGACCCCATCAGCAATACGCCCGAGTACAAATACTGCGCCTGCCGCGTAGAAAAGATTGAAGACCAGCAGTGGGCGGAGCGCCATGTTATGGAGCTGTATGACGATATCCGTGCGCAGATGGGCATTGATACAGGAAAGGGGGCAAAAGCATGAATTACTTTGTGAAAGGAAACCCTGACCTTTGTATCGGCTGCCGTACCTGCATGATCGGCTGTGTGGTTGCCCATGAGGGAAAGCATATCTTTGAGGTGGATCCGGATTCCTACAGCTTTAATCCGAAGCTTCATATGGTAAAAACAGCGAATTTAAGTGTTCCGGTGCAGTGCAAGCATTGTGAAAATCCTGCCTGTATGGCAGTGTGTCCGGTTGGGGCTATTTCCCAGAAGGATCACTGTATTGTCATCGATACAGAAAAATGCATGGGCTGTAAATCCTGTATGGATGCCTGTCCTTTCGGCGCTATCAATATGACAGTTCAGACCGGAAAATTCCAGGCAGACGGAACAGAGAAAAAGGTGGCAAATAAATGTGATCTCTGTTACGGACTTTCTGGAGGCCCGGCCTGCGTAAGAGTCTGTCCTACAGAAGCCCTGACTCTTGTGACAGAGGATGAGCTTGGAGACGCCATGGAGCGTAAGAGAGCAGAAGCGGCAAGAAACGCATATCTGGAAACGCACCCACAGGAATAGGAGGACATAGAAATGAAAAAAGAAATCGGATCCTTTGTGGTGGGCGACAGTACAAAATGCACAGGCTGCAAAGCCTGTGAGCTTGCTTGCTTCACCGTTCATAACCGTGAGAGCAATCATCTTGGAAAAACAGTGGGAACTGTAACGGTTCCCGTAACTCCAAGACTGTTTCTTACAAAATTTGAGCAGGGCTGTATGCCCATCCAGTGTAAGCACTGTGAGGATGCTCCCTGCCTGAATGCCTGTACAAAAGGCGCGATCAGCCGCATTGACCATCAGGTGATCGTGGATGCGGAAAAATGTATCGGATGTAAAGACTGTATGCAGGCCTGTCCTTTTGGGGCGATCGCCCTTCTTCCTTATGCCAGGAACGGACGTCTGGTGGCCCAGGCAATGTCTTCGGAACCAAAGGTTTTTGCATCCAAATGTGATCTCTGCGAGGGAGTTGAGGGAGGTCCGGCCTGTGTCCGTGTCTGTCCTCATCAGGCGCTCCGTCTGGTAGATCCTGAGGCAGAAAGAGAAGAAAAAAATATCAGGGCGGCAGAGGCTCTGCTTCTGACAAAAAACTGGAGATAAGGGAGGACAAAATTCATGATAGTAGCAATTGATCAGAATATCTGTACCGGCTGCCGTGAATGCGCAGAGGTCTGTCCTGCCTATGCCATTGTGGGAGAGCAGGGAAAACCGCAGACCATTGATACAGACAGATGTGTGATGTGCGGTCAGTGCGTGCAGAAATGTAAATCCTATGTTTCTGTACTGACCCATGGAAAAGACGCATACGAAAGAGTAAAAAAAGAAAGAAATATTCCGGATTCTGTTCAGGAGCCGCTTTTTGCAGCTCATGCAGTCTGCCACCTGAACGAGGTGAAGGCAGCTCTTGCAGACAAAAACAGATTCACCATTGTGCAGTGCGCTCCGGCAGTGCGGGTTGCCATTGCAGAGGAATTTGGCGCAGAGCTTGGAACCCTTACTCCGGGAAAATTATCAGCAGCTCTTCATGCTCTTGGCTTTGACCGGGTATACGATACCAACTTCCCGGCGGACGTAACTATTATGGAAGAGGGAACAGAGCTTGTAAAACGTGTGACAGAGGGAGGCGTTCTTCCTATGTTTACCTCCTGCTGTCCGGCCTGGGTAAAATTCCTGGAGGATAATTATCCGGAGCTTAAAGATCATTTATCTTCCGCGAAAAGTCCACAGCAGATCGGAGGAGCGATTTTTAAAACTTACGGAGCGCAGCTGGAAGGCAGAGAAGGTAAGGATATTTACAGCGTTTCTGTAATGCCATGTACCTGCAAGGAGTTTGAAAGCGAACGTCCGGAAATGAAAGACAGTGGATTTCGTGATGTAGATGCTGCCATTACAACAAGAGATCTGGCATGGCTTATTAAGGATATGGGAATTGACTGGGATGCTCTTGATGAGCAGGAGTTTGACCAGCCTCTTGGTCTTTATACAGGCGCGGGAACTATTTTCGGCGTTACCGGCGGCGTTATGGAGGCAGCCATTCGTACCGGTTATGAGCTTGTGACCGGACAGCCGATCCCGGATCTGGAAGTGACAGCAGTCCGCGGCACAGAGGGCTTCCGCACTTCTGTGATAAAAGTGGGAGACCTGGATCTGAAAGTTGGCGTTGTCACAGGACTGAAAAATGTGGTTCCTGTGCTGGAAGCAGTAAAGAACGGTACGCAGGATCTTCATTTTATTGAAGTGATGACCTGCCCGGAGGGCTGTGTCAGCGGAGGCGGACAGCCTAAGCTTCTTATGGATACAGACAGAGAAGAGGCCTATGCGGCAAGAAGAGCTGCGACCTTTGCCCATGACAGAGAACTGACTTACCGGAAATCTCACGAAAATCCTGCGATCAAAAAGATTTACGAAGAATTCCTGGAAGAGCCCAACAGCCATATTGCGCACCATCTTCTTCATACAACCTACTGTAATAAATAAAGCATAAAAATAAAAAGGTATTTCCAGACATTGTTTCAGTTTGGAAATACCTTTTTTGTATGACTTGCTGTAAAGAGCTGGAGTAAAATGTTCTGCTCCTGTCCGGAAAGCCAGGAGGACTTTTTATCTGTTCAGATATTCGTTTACGGCCCTTTTGCCTTCATAAACAGCCTTTTCCTCGTCAATTCCTGTAAGCTTTCCGTTTCTGACAACAATTTTTCCATTTACAACAGTATAATCTACAGCGCCCTTAAATCCTACGGTTCCCAGCATGGATTTTGGATCCAGGTCTGCGCCTACAAGCTCCAGACGGTTTTTCCGTATAAGGAAAAGATCGCCTGCTTTACCCGGCTCCAGTGAACCGATATCACTGCGGCCAAGAACAGCAGCGCTTCCTCTGGTGGCAAGCTTCAGCAGCTCATAGCCGTCAGGAGCCTGGCTGCTGGAATTCAGCCTGTGAAGAAGATAGGCGACACGGAGCTCTTCCAGAAGATTGGAGCCGTCATTGCTGGCGCTTCCGTCAACTGCCAGTCCTACGGGAATTCCAAGCTTCAGCATTTCCGGGATACGGCAGATTCCGGAGGAAAGCTTCATGTTGGAAATGGGGCAGTGAGCCACTCCTGTTTTTGTTTCCGCAAGGATTTTAAGCTCTTCATCATTAAAATGGATGCCATGTGCATACCATACGTCGCTGCCTGTCCAGCCAAGCTCTTCCATGTAGGAGAGAGGTCGCTTTCCGTATTTTTTCAGAACATAGTTTTCTTCGTCCAGTGTTTCGCACAGATGGGTGTGAAGGCGGACTCCCAGATCTCTGGCAAGAAGAGCAGACTGCCGGTACAGCTCTTTCCCTGCGCTGAAAGGCGAGCAGGGAGCCAGGGCAACCATATTCATGGAAAAAGGCGCCGGATTGTGGAACTTTTCCACGGCGTCCCTGGAATCTTTCAGGATTTCGTCTACTGACTGAACCACACTGTCAGGGGGAAGGCCTCCGTCCTTTTTACTGAGATCCATACTTCCCCTGGATGCATACATGCGGATTCCAAGCTGCCGCGCCGCCTCAAACTGAGCTTCCAGAAGAGAGACAGAACTGCCGCCCGGGAAGACATAATGATGGTCAAAACAGGTAGTACAGCCTGTTTTTAATAATTCCCCCATACCCGTAACGGAACTGTGATAAATAATAGAACTGTCAAGGTTTTTCCAGATTTCATAAAGTGTGGTCAGCCATTCAAACAGTTCCATATTCTGTACCTGAGGCAGATTACGGCTGAAAGTCTGATAAAGGTGGTGATGGGTGTTGATAAGTCCCGGATAAACCATACATCCGGAAGCATCCAGAATTTCATTTGCGGAAAAAGTCTGCTGTCCGATGCTTCGGATGACCCCGTCTTCGATCAGAATACTGGAATTTTCCAGAACAGAATCCTGATCATCAAAGGTTACAATAACAGAAGCATTTTTAATACATAAGCTGCTCATAATATGATCCTCCTATTTTCTGAATAAAAAAGCCCTAACAGCAGACAGGGGATTTCCGGTTTTGCGGAAACCTGTAGTCAACTGTTAAGGCAGTTGGTAGAAACGCTCGTCCCATTACGAACTTATACAAGCTTTTATATAATGATATTACCGTTTTAGGGAAGAAAGGTCAAGATGTAATATTTTTTCTGTTTTTATCTCAAAGGCAGTTTCATTGCGTTTCAAATATTTTCTGGGAATATCCTTTTCTGTTACAGTCATGCCAAGAGTTTCCATGATTTTTATGGATGCAGAGTTTCTGCTGTCACAGCAGGCAGTGACTTTATTAAGAGGGAGTGTGTTTTGGCAAAAACTGAGAAGCGCCTGCGCAGCTTCTGAGGCATATCCTTTATTGCAGTAATCTCTGTGAATGATCCATCCAAGTTCTCCGATTGTAAAAGCTTCATCTTCAGCGTAGACAGAAACCTCGCCAATATGTCGGCTGTTCTGTATGACAGCAAATACATAACAGCGGGGAAATTCTTTACTCCATTCTTGGCAGGTCTGTATGAGAAACTTTTTGCACACTTCCATAGATTCATCTGGATAGTATTTCATATATTTCACATGCTCTCCATCGGAAGAATAAGCATAAACAGTGGAAAGATCATCTGGACTGACTGGCCGGAGAAGCAGACGACTGGTTTGCAGGCGAATGTTTTCGTACATGGGAGGTCACCTCTTTCTGTGGATAAAAATGAAATTGTTGTTTGATTGTAGTTTACCATAACTGCGGTATTGCGTACAGAATTTTATAAAAATCAGCAAAAAAGAAAGAAAATTAAAAACTGCTTTTTTGAAATGCGTTGACGTTAAAAAAATCGGACGATATAATAAAAAAAGTACAGCTTATGGATACAAATACATGAAAGGAATTAGAGAGTGGAATCCTTGCTGTTTTTAATAACCAAGCGCTTCGGATTGTATTATACGGTTCTTATGCAAGAGAAACCTATACTTCTGAATCAGACGTGGATATTGCTGTTCTGCTAAATGGAAATCTGAATGAAAGTACAGAAGACAGGCTGGCGGATCTGGTTGTGGATTTAAACTTAAAATATGATAAGGCATTTTCTGTTATTGATATTAATATGAGATTTTTAAAATGGGAAAAGATTTACAGTACAGTCTTGAAACGAGAAAAGTTATGGATTCTAAGTAAAGGAAGTGATTTTGATGTCAATAAAATTAATAAAAGGAAGTTACGAATACAAAGGACAGATTATTGACATGCTCAAGGAGTGGAAAAAATATAATGATACTTATGATGTGAACCGTTCACCAGGAGCTATTTTCAAAAACGATTATGATGACTTTGATTACTATCTGGATAATTTGGAAGCAAAGGAACCAAAAGACGGACTGGTTCCTCATTCCACATTCTTTTGTTTGGATGAGAGGCGAAATATCATTGTAGGTGCAGTAAATATCAGGCATTATTTAAATGAACATTTGCTATTACATGGAGGGCATATTGGCGACGGAATCAGACCATCTGAAAGAAGAAAAGGATATGCTGTACAAATGATTGGGCTTGCCTTAGAGGAATGTAAAAAAATGGGAATCAAAAAAGTTTTAATGGTATGCGATAAAGATAATATTGGTTCTGCGAAATCCATCATAAAAAACGGCGGAATATTAGAAAATGAACAAATAGAAAACGGTAAGACAGAGCAAAGATACTGGATTGATTTAGAGTAATCGGATAAATATGAAAGTCAAGGGGGAAAACCTCGCAGCTGTTGAAAAATATGATGAGAGGAATTTTGGCGGCAATACATATGAATATGCGATGATGTTGTGCCTGGATACGGTAGTGAAGATGTGATAGAAAAAACAGGCAGATAATTTAAAGAGAAGATGAAGGAGAGAATTTTTATGGGATGTCTTAAGAAACATTTTTCAATGTACAGCCATTTGCCAAAAGAAATCTATGTGTTGGCTTTTGGTAAAGTCATGACAAGTATGGGAGCGTTAATATGGCCCATGCTTACCTTGATCATGAGCGAAAAGCTGGGGCTGAACGGACAGACCATTGGCCTGTATATGATGATATTTTCTTTGTTTATGGGACCGTTTTATCTACTGGGAGGTAAGCTGGCTGACAAATATAATAAAAAGCATATCATCGTTACCTTCGACCTGATCGGAAACAGCCTGTATTTTGTCTGCGCTGCATTGCCAATGTCCATGACGACACTGTATTTACTGGCGATTGCTTCATTATTTCAGGCAATGGAGCAGCCGGCTTATGATGCTCTGATCGCGGATCTGACAACCTACAGGGATAGAGAAAGAGCATATTCGCTGAATTATCTTTCCATGAATTTAGGCCTGGTTTTGGCACCCACCATTGGAGGCATTTTATTTAATCATTATCTCAGCCTTTCTTTTTTTATTAACGGCGTGGCAGATATCACCAGTACGCTGATGCTGCTGATTTTTATTAAGAATGTAAAAGCTGTTGACCGGGATAACAGAACAGTGAACGAATATGAAAAAGGAGAAACAGGATCAATATTCAAGGTTTTTTCGCAACGAAAATTATTTTTTGTGCTGTTTGTCATTTACGGTATAGCTGCGCTGATTTATAATCAGTTCAGTTTTTTGATGCCCTTACATATGGAGGAAGCCTTTCAGGGATCAGGAGCTTTTAAATTTGGAGTTTTAACAAGTATTAATGCAGTTGTTGTGGTAATAGGCACGCCGACATTGACCAAAAAGTTTTCCGGATTTATGGATATCAGGATTATGTATTTGGGGCAGCTGCTGGAGTCATTAGGACTTGCCTTTTTTATTTTTGTAAATCATCATTTTGTGATTGCGGTTGCAGGGATTATTATATTTACCACAGGTGAAATATTGGGTTCCATTTCAAAAACGCCTTATCTTACAAAAAGAATACCGGAAACACATCGTGGTAGAGTATTAAGTATTACGACCAGCTGCGCCGGATTAATTGGAGTATTAAGTAACTACATAATAGGAACACTTATCGACTATTATACATTCAGTACTGTATGGATAATTATAGCGGTGATCGGTTTATTTGTGATGATTCTGTATAGTATTTATTTAAGGCTGGATAAAAAGGCTTATTCCGGCCTTTATACAAAATAAAAGTGTTACTTGTTCAGAGGCATTATTCTGCCTGATACAGAGAAGCGTTTCTGTAGTAAAAAAAACAGACGTGTGGTATGATAAGGAAGAAAGAAATACAATCCAGCCGGACAGGTTTTCCTCTCCGGTTTTTACAGGGGTTAAACTGATGAAATATGGAATTATAGGAACGGCAGGTCATGTGGATCACGGAAAGACCTGTCTGATCCGGGCATTGACGGGTATTGATACAGACCGTCTGAAGGAAGAAAAAAAACGGGGCATTACCATTGAACTTGGTTTTGCCTGGATGGATTTCCCGAAAGGGGAGCGGGTAGGGATCGTGGATGTGCCCGGCCATGAAAAATTTGTAAAAAATATGCTGGCAGGCGTGGCTGGAATGGATATGGTCATGCTTGTGGTTGCGGCAGATGAGGGAATTATGCCTCAGACTGTGGAGCATCTGGACATTCTGTCCATTCTGGGGGTACGCTGCGGAGTGGTTGTGATCACAAAAACAGACGCGGCAGATCCGGAGCTTACAGAGCTGGTGGAGGAGGACGTCAGGGAACTGGTTAAGGGAACGTTTCTGGAGGATGCGCCTGTGGTTCCGGTTTCTGTATACAAAAATCAGGGGATAGACAGGCTTCGGGATACGCTGTATCAGTTATACAGAGATCTTCCGGAGCATAAGGAAACCCGGGCCTTCCGCCTGCCTGTTGACCGCGTATTTACGCTGAAGGGATTTGGAACTGTTGTAACAGGAACGCTTTTTGGCGGAAGGATCAAAAAGGAACAGGAAGCGTATCTTTATCCGGAAAATACTTCTGTAAAAATCCGCAGTATTCAGGTGCATGAGACAAATGTGGAGGAAGCCCATGCTGGGCAGAGAGTGGCTCTGAATCTTCCTGACAGGAAAAAACAGGAGATCCGAAGAGGCGATGTGGTTGCCCTTAAAAACAGTATGTATCCTACCATGATGGCAGATGTGTCTCTGACTGTGCTGCGTCACACACAGCGCAGCGTAAAGAACGGAAGCCGGGTGCATGTGTATCATGGAACAAGGGAGCTTCTGGGAAAGGTGATCCTGCTTGACAGAGATGAGCTGAAAGCAGGGGAGACCTGTTATGCTCAGCTCAGGCTGGAAGAGGAAACGGTTCTGGAAAAGGGAGAGCGGTTTGTGATCCGGTTTTATTCCCCGGCAGAAACCATTGGAGGCGGAACGGTTCTGGATATCTGCCCCAGAAAGCATAAAAGAAATGACCAAAAGGTGCTGGAGGCCTGCCGGATCAAGGAAAGCGGAACCAGGGAGGAAATGCTTGAGCTTTCTGCCTGGGAGCACTGGGGAAGCTTTTTTACTTTGGAGGAGCTGGCAGGACGAAGCACTCTTGATAAATCCGGGCTGAAACATACAGCGGAGAAGCTGGCGGAGCGAAAAATTCTGGTGCGTCTTAATGAAAACCTGTACATTCACAGGCAGGAAATGGATTTTTACCGGAAAAGGGCAGAGACAGTTCTGGATGAATTTCATAAAGCCAATCCTTTAAAGGAAGGCATGGGAATTGAAGAACTGCGAAGCAGGATGAAGATTGCAGAAGGAAAGCTTGCAGACGATATTCTTGCCGTTTTAAAGGCCGAAAAAGTAATCAAGGAAGAGCACGGACTGATCAGTAAAAAGCGTTTTCGGGTAGTTCTGAAGGAGGATGAGGACGCTATGGTAAAAGAAATCCTTAACCATTATCTGGATGAGGGCTTTGCGCCTCTTGCTACCGAGATTTATCTGAAGGAACACCGGAATCAGAAGAAGTTTCCGGCTGTGTTTACGTCGCTTCTGAACAAAAAAGCGCTGATCCGGCTGGATGTTCAATACTGTGTTCACCGTGATTATTATGAGAAGGCAAAAACAGCATTCCGGGAAATGGCAGAGAAGAAGCCGGAAGTTGCTCTTGGAGAATACCGGGATTATCTGGGCTGCTCCCGGAAGGTGGCGGTAGCCCTTTTGGAGCATTTTGATAAAAATGGTTTTACAAGAAAAACAGAGGGCGGAAGGGTTCTGAAAGCCTCTGGAAAATAAAGGTTATGGGAAATGAAGAAGGCTTTAAAGGAAAAGATGACAGGAAATTATGGAATGGAGGTGAGTGATATGGCAGACACAGAAATTCGTTTGACGCAGATGTCAACTACCTCCGGCTGAGCGGCGAAAAAAGGTCCGAAGACCCTTGCCCAAGTTTTGGGTAAGCTGCCAAAATTTAATGATCCCATGCTTTTAGTGGGAACAGAAACTGCGGATGATGCCGCAGTATATCGGATCAGTGAGGAGCTGGCAATGATCCAGACCGTTGATTTTTTTACCCCGGTGGTGGATGATCCCTATCTGTTTGGGCAGATCGCAGCAGCAAATGCATTAAGCGACGTATACGCCATGGGCGGAGAACCTAAGGTGGCGCTGAATCTGGCGGCCTTTCCGGACTGTCTGGATATTGAGATACTGGGAAAAATCCTTCAGGGCGGCGCGGATAAGGTAATGGAAGCAGGAGCTGTGCTTGCAGGAGGTCATACCATTTCCGACAATGAACCAAAGTACGGGCTTTGCGTCAGCGGGTTTGTTGATCCGAAAGCCATGTGGAAAAATTATGGAGCGCAGCCGGGAGATGTGCTGATCCTTACCAAGCCTCTGGGTACCGGAATTATTTCCACTGCCATTAAGGGAGAGCTTGCCTCTGAGGAAGAGATAAGCTCTGCGGTAAAAACAATGACTGCCTTAAATAAATATGCCAGGGATATTGCGGCGGAATTTGAAATCCACAGCTGTACAGATATCACCGGCTTTGGTCTGGCAGGACACTCCATGGAAATGGCAAAGGGCAGTGAAATGACGCTGGTTCTCCATACAGAGAAGCTTCCGGTTTTGCCCGGAGCAAAGGAATATGCCCGGATGGGACTGATTCCTGCGGGAGCATACAGAAACCGGGAATATCTGGAAGAGGATGTTTTCAGTGAAATTGCAGGAACCTGGCAGGAAGATCTTGTGTATGATCCCCAGACGTCAGGAGGGCTTCTTCTTGCAGTAAAAAAAGAAGATGCCGCTGAGCTTCTGGAACGTCTGGCTGAGCTTGGTTCTCCGGGCGCAGCCGTGGGAGAAGTAACCGGAAAACAGGAAAAATATCTGATATTAAAATAAGCGGACAGTATATGAATAAAAATGAGATTTTAAGACAGCTTCCGAAGATGGACCGGATCCTTCAGGAGCCGGAAGCGGAAGAGCTGTGCAGACTATATGGAAAAAACAGGATCCTTGGTATACTCCGGGAAGAGCTGGACAGTCTGAGAAAGGAGCTTTTGGAAGGGAAAACAACAGAAGCTGCTGCTGAAAATGCTCAGCCAACAGAGCTTTTTATTTCCCGGCTGCTCCAACAGGCCGGGGAGAGGACAAAGGCGCTGGAAGAACCCTCTTATAGACGGGTTTTTAACGCAACAGGAATTCTTCTTCATACGAACCTTGGACGGGCGCCTCTTGGAAAACGTCAGATGGAGGCCGCCTTTCAGTCCATGTGCGGATTTTCCAATCTGGAATACAGGCTTTTGGAAGGAAAAAGAGGAAAGCGGCAGGCTCACTATGCAGATGTGATCTGTCAGATCACGGGTGCGGAAGCTGCGGTGGCAGTGAACAATAACGCTGCGGCAGTGACTCTGATCCTTGGAGCTATGGCGCACAAAAAAGAAGTGATTGTTTCCAGAGGAGAGCTGATTGAGATCGGAGGGCATTTCCGTATACCGGAGGTTATGGAGCAGAGCGGCGCCTCCCTTCGGGAAACCGGCTGTACAAACCGGACCAGGATTTCAGATTATGAATCTGCAGTAACAGAAGAAACTGCGGCATTTCTGAAGGTTCACACAAGTAATTATAAAATTGTGGGATTTACAGAAGAAACCTCTGTGGAGGAGCTTTCTGCTCTGGGAAAAAAACACGGGATTCCTGTGATCGTTGATCTGGGAAGCGGAGTTCTGGTTGATCTGGAAAAATACGGGCTTGTCCATGAGCCTACAGTAGGGGAAATCCTCCGAAAAGGAGCGGATGTGGTCTGCTTTTCCGGGGATAAGCTTCTGGGCGGTCCTCAGGCCGGAATCATTGTGGGAAAAAAGGAATACATACAAAAAATGGAGCAGCATCCTCTGATGCGGGCGCTGCGCCTTGACAAATGCACAACTGCGGTTCTGGAAGCTACTTTCCGGGAGTATTTTTGTGAGAAACAGGCATGGGAAAACATTCCGGTTCTTAAAATGATTGCAAGAACCAAAGATGAGCTTCTTGCCCAGGCAGAAGAAATTTCCTGGGAACTGGATTCCTGCTCTTATTCCGGAAAAATTGCAGTGACAGAGAGCAGCGCTGTGATCGGTGGAGGCTCCCTTCCGGGAGAAACAATGCCGGATTATGCAGTGGAAATTTTTTCGGAAAAAGAAACTGCACAGCAGCTGGCAGACCGTCTCCGTCTGCTTCCTGTTCCGATTGTTTCTCATATAAAAAACGACAGGGTTCTGCTGGAAATGCGGACGATTTCAGAGGAAGAGAAACGGGAATTTACAGCAGAACTGAAAGAAGCGCTTGATGAAAAATAAATTTGTTTTTTGCAGAAGCTGACGGATGAGCTTTTAAGGAGAAAAAAACGGCTGTGGAAATTAATTCCGCAGCCTCATTATATTCTGGCGGATGCCTGTGAGAATCGAACTCACCCAGGGCGCTCTTAACGTCCAGCACAGGTTTTGAAGACCAGGGGGCACACCAGTTACCCAACGACACCCAAAAATCTTTTTTATTATAGCAGTGAGAGAGAGATTTTTCAAGACATTACGGCTTATTCTGTTTACAGAAGGCTGGTTAAAATGCCTTCCAGATCATCTTCGGTGATGGCATTCTGTCCTGTATGTCCCGGGATAGCCGCCTGTGAACAGTAAAATCAAAAGTGCGCAGGAAATCATTTTTGATGAGGGCGATTTGCCTTGCATATCTCAGTATAGGATATATAAATGCTAAAGCAACTTGTGGGACAGTGATCTGTGGATGATAACCTCATAATTAAGGACTTCGGGAGAGAAAAGCTTATGAAAAAAACATTGGTAAATATAACAAAAATAAAAAACGGACAGGAAATTTTCTATGAAGATACTGTGGCGCTGGAAACGGAATACAGCCTTTTGGTAAACGGGCAGAAGCTGGTCAGATTAAGCTGTACGCCGGAAAATCTTAAGGAACTGGCTCTGGGACGGCTGTATACAGAAGGTCTGGTAAGAAATATCAGGCAGATCAGAAGTATTCAGATTCAGGAAGAAGAACAGACAATTTATGTTGAGATTTCTGAAAACGAGAAGCAGAGGATAGAGAAAGAATCGGGGAAAAATACAGAAAATGAAGTGAAGAGTCTTATAGAATCCAGGGAAGAGGAACCGGGTAAAAAAGAGCCGATACAGTATCGAAATGCAGAAACTACGATGCCGGAGAAGAAACAGCGGTCAGAGGGGAATAGAATTGTCGGTTTTTCTGAGATTTTCTCTGCGGCAGAGGCTTTTTTCTCTCAGCCGGGAGAACTGTTCCGGGAAACCGGCTGCGCTCATTCCTGTGCGTTCTGGAAAGAAAAGGAGATAGTCTGCAGCTTTGAGGACATTGGCCGTCATAATGCTCTTGACAAGGTGGCGGGAAAGCTTCTGATTCAGGAAATCGATCCCGGAGACGGCGTGATTTTTACAAGCGGAAGAATATCTGCAGACTATCTCAAAAAAATCATCCAGATGGGAGTTACAACTGTAGTTTCCCGGGCTGCTGTCACAGAGGCGGCAGTTCTTCTGGCAGAAAAGTATGGGATTCTGTTACTGGGATTTGTAAGGAACCACACTGGAAATCTTTATGCAGGGCAGCTATAGCTTCTTTTATTTCCAGATCACATTGGCCTCTTTTCTGGGGGCTGTCCGTTCATAGAAAACATTGGGATAGCCAAGGAGCATACAGGCCTTAATAGTTTTTCCTTTTATGCCAAGCCAGTTCTTAAGATTTTCGTTTGCATTGGTAATGCGGGCAAGATAGCCGTTATACAGTACGCCAAGTCCAAGAGATACAGCCATAAGCTCCATATTCTGGGCTGCAAGCCCGGCATCAAGAGGCCAGTCGGAGGTAATGTACGCCACTACAGGAGCATTGCGGAACAGATAATCATCGTTGCAGTCGGCTTTTCTGCGCTGATTGAAGGAAAGATAGGGAAGCATATCGGCTGAGGCGTTATCGTTGTGGGAGTTGGCGTAGTCTTCGATAAAATCCCAGACCTGCTGTTTGAGCGCAGCAAGTTCTTTTTGTACAAAAATAAAATGACAGTCCTGGTTGTTTTTGGCAGTGGCAGTGTAGCGGCCTGCCTGAAGGACTTTCTGAAGCTTCTCCTTTTCTACGGGAAGAGGCTTATAATCCCGGATACTTCTGCGGAATTTAATGGCGCGCAGCAGGGTGTCCGCTTCCAGGGAAAAAGTGGTTTTGTCATATATTTCCACATCATCCATGTCATAGCCGGGAATTGAAACAGCTTCTTTGGGGCAGAGGGCAGCACAGTGACCGCAGTTCATGCAGTCGCCAGATGCCGAGGCCTTGTGGTCAGTGATGGAAATGCAGAAAACAGGGCAGTCCTTAACACATTTTCCGCATCCGATGCATAGTTCTTTGTTTATCTGGATCATGGTATCCTCCTTGTGCTGATGAGATTTGTTGAAATGGCTATAAGTGTTGCATAGTAAAATTTATCTCCGTATTATACGCTGTCTGGATAATGGATTCAACAGGATTGTAGCAGGCGTGAACAGCAGATAACCGGAAAGGGGGATGACGGGTGTATGGTAAAACATTCAGAAAGCTGTTTTTTGGGGGTCGCAGAGCAGATGAAGGAAATCATACACAAACAGGCTCAGCAAATTATGTTGAGAGAACCACAAAATAATGATATAATTCATTAGGAAAGTATCAGATTCAGAGTTGACAAAAAGAGCAGTTCTGCAATAAATCGGAACTGCTCTGAATGTGATTCTTTCATATTGTACCCAGTCGCGGTATTTTAGCCAGTTCTTATATGGGGATTGTATTGTTCCCAGATGGCCAAAATCGTCGAAGATGATGAGAAATCAGCTGAAAACACGCTGATTTTTGTGATGTAAAACATTGCAGGGCATACTTTCAAAGCCTCCCGTTGGCAGGCTTTTTCAAAACAATATAAGAAGTCAGGATGATCAGGATGGTGCATAACACCTTCCCAGCTGTTTCATGGAACTATGTCCACAATCCGGGCAGATAGAAATATCAAAGTCCCACACAGCCTTTAAAAGCTCAGACATGGACATCTCTGTAAACCGTCTTTTAAAACGCTGGTGTCCCTGCAGAGTAAAAATGAGTTTCAGATTTTTTCTCTTCATCCGGTTGTTCAGGAAACCATAATAACGGATCTTCTGAAAACCGGATGGAAGCACATGCATCAGGTATCTCCGAATGAATTCTGTATGCTCCAGAGTGATCTGGCGCCTGGACTCGCCGGGCTTTTTTCCCCTGGCGGAGAATGTGACTTCCTTTTCCGTGACGGAAAGGATACGGTTGTTGGAGATGGCGATTTTATGGGTATACCGTCCAAGGTATTCGAGCGCATTGCCAAATCCGTTAAAAGTTTCTTTTATGTAAGGGCACCAGTCTTTGCCGTAAAGATTATTTTTGAACTCCTTCCACTCATAGGAATTCCGGAGTTTTTCACAGGAAGAAGAGAGAACGATCTGTCCTTTCCGGTACATGGAATCAAGCTGGGAAAGATATTTCCCTTTAAATTTATCCCGGAGTACCCCGACAGGAATGAAAAACTTGTTTTTTGACCTGCGTATCTTCTTGTCATATGTGAGGCCGCCACCAGAAACAATACAGTGCATATGCACATGGTAGCCGATCTCCTGGTTCCATGTATGGAGCACCTGTATGATGCCGGGTGTCGCACCGAGATACTTCTTATCGTAAGATAATTCAAGAAGTGTTTCGGCACAGCATCTGTGAAAAAGCCCGTACAGAAGCTTCTGGTTACAATAAATAAGCGGGTTTAACTCATGGGGCAGGGTGAAGACCACATGAAAATACGGTGCATCAATGACTTCCTCCCGGCGTTTATCCACCCATATTTCTTTTAAGACAGCCTGGCAGTTTGGGCAGTTCCGGTTACGGCAGGAATTATTGTGGAATTCCGTATGGCCGCACTCGGTACATTGGCAGGCATTGGCTCCGAGAGCGCCGGATTTACAACGCATGACAGCGTGGGAGACTTTTTTCTGGATGTCAGAAACAGGGTGCCCGGAAGAAAGAAAAGAGTCAAAAGAACACTGCCAGATCTTCTGGATTTTGAGATCACTCATAAAACCCACCTGCCATTCTGTCAAAAGGATTGGAAGAAGCCATCAGAGCATTTGATGCCAGATGTACGTATATAACCGTGGAAGAAACAGACCGGTGTCCCATGAGCGCTTTCAAAGTGAGCAGGTCGGTTCCGTCTTCATAATGGTAGGTGGCAAAAGCATGGCGGAATGTGTGACAGGTAAAACGGTGCTCCCATCCGAGTTCTTTTTCGTGTGCAAGGATAAAGCTGGGGATACGCTGGTGATCGATGGGTCTGTCCGGTTTTTTCTTCTGTGGAAAGAGCCAGTCTTTCGGCCGGGAACCAGCCGGAAATGAATACCAGTACCGGAGGATGAGTTCCCAGACGTTATCAGAAAGAGGCACGTAACGGTCAGAGCGGTTCTTGGAAGCACGTATATGAATACGTTTTCTGGAATGTTCAATGTCAGAGCATTTCAGATGACGTACCTCGCCCACCCGCAGCCCGGAAGAAAACATAAGGCAGAGTATGGCCTTAAACTTTATGTCAGAAATGGAAAACAGGAATGTTTTCATTTCTTCACGTGAAGGGATAAAAGGGGTATAAGAGTCAAATTTTCTGAAAGGGAGCTGATAGGGGTCCCAGGGCTTATGGAGGACATAAAGTGTAAAAAATCTCAGCTGTGAGATGCAGGCATTTATCGTACGGTCAGAAAGATTTCTTGTGTTCTGGACCCAAAAGATAAAGTCCCGCATCTGCTGCCATGATGCATCTTCCGGTGCAGTGGGGCCGTTGTCGGAAAGGTACTGCAGATAAGCGGAGATATAGGTAGAATACGAAGCAATGGTGTGGTCAGTAAGACCGCGCAGGGAGACCATCTCCCTGAAAGAAGATAAATATTTGTCCATAAGGAACCTCCTGTAAATGAAATAAGATTGATTTAGAGTCAGGATATTTCAAAACAGGCGGTGGACGGATAAAAAAGTAAAATATGTACTTGTTGAGTTTAAAAATCCATGATAACATAAGCATAGCAGTTTTTTTGTATTGTTTTAGGTTGTCTTGTGGTGATTCAACAATAAAACATATATAAAAAAACTGCTACTTTTATTTTGAGGAAAACTGATTTCTTTGAAAAAAGTAATAGAACCACGTACTTAGGACTAGCCGTCGCGCTAGCGACTTGGTACAATATGAACACTTAATGAATCCAAGCCGAAGGCGCAGGATGAATTTAGTGAGAATTTATACCTGGACACTTAGCGAGGACAAGCAAAGCGCAGGCAGAGGTTAGTGACCATGGTATTACCGAAACACTTAATGAAACCAAGCCAAAGGCTTCAATCCATAGGCGCAGGCGGGGGGCCTAGCTTATGCAAAAGCAGGAAAGGACAAGGGTGGCAAAAGATGAACTATGAAGATGTACAAAAGGTATCAAACGCGGCAGCGGCAAAATCACAGCTTGTAAACACCGGCTTCAGCAAATATTTTACAAGAGCTGTGATGGCAGGATTTTTTATTGTTCTTGCCATGATTTTTTCAAATGTAGTGGGCAATGTATTTTCCAGAGCAGAGCTTCCAGCCTGGGGCAAATTTTTCAGTGCGGTGGTGTTTTCCATTGCAGTTCTTCTGATTTCCATGGTAGGCGGCGAGCTGTTTACCGGAAACAATTTTGTTATGGCTTTCGGCGCCATTGACAAAAAAGTAACCTGGAAAGAAACCGGTAAGGTATGGCTGGTAAGCTATATCGGCAATTTTGTGGGCTGTCTGCTCCTGACTCTGATCTTTGTATGGGCAGGCGCAGCAGGAACCAAAGATTATTTTGCCGGTTTTATCAACAATAAACTTTCAATTCCGCTGGGAGAAATGTTCTTCCGGGCTGTTCTCTGTAATTTCTTTGTATGTCTTGGCGTTCTTTGCGGCATCAAGCTGAAAAGTGAGGCGGCAAAAATCCTGATGATCATCATGTGTATTTCAGGATTTGTGATCAGTGGATTTGAACACAGCATTGCGAATATGAGTACTTTTGTGGCTGCATATTGTCTGGTTCCGGGACTTTCCGTAACCGCCATGCTGAAAAGTATGCTGGTAGTCACAGTTGGAAATATGGTAGGCGGCGCAGTTCTTCTTGCCTGGCCGCTGAGAAAGATGAGTGCAGATCAATAATGGGAAAAGCTTTATACATAGCAGAAAAGCCAAGCGTGGCGCAGGAGTTTGCAAAAGCTCTTAAAATCAACGGACAAAGAAGGGACGGCTATCTGGAATCAGAGGATTCTGTAGTGACCTGGTGCGTAGGGCATCTGGTCACTATGAGCTACCCGGAAAAATATGATATCAAGTACAAAAGGTGGAGTCTCGATACCCTGCCTTTTTTACCGCGCGATTTTAAATATGAAATCATTCCGGCAGTGCAGAAACAGTTTAATATTGTCAGGGGCCTTCTGAACCGCCCGGATGTGGATACTATTTATGTGTGCACAGACTCCGGGCGCGAGGGTGAGTACATCTATCGTCTTGTGGCTCAGATGGCGGGGGTTCATGATAAGACTCAGAAGCGTGTGTGGATCGATTCTCAGACAGAAGAAGAGATTTTAAGAGGAATCCGGGAGGCAAAGGATATCTCAGAGTATGACAATCTTTCTGCATCCGCCTATCTCCGGGCAAAAGAGGACTATCTTATGGGAATTAATTTTTCCCGTGTTCTGACCCTGAGATATGGAAACAGTGTGTCCAACTATCTGAAAACAAAATATCAGGCTATTTCCGTGGGTCGTGTAATGACCTGTGTTCTTGGAATGGTTGTACGAAGAGAGCGGGAAATCCGTTCCTTTGTAAAAACACCGTTTTACCGGGTTCTTGGCAGTATTTCCCTTGAGGGTGAAAACTTTGACGGCGAGTGGCGGGCTGTGGAGGGCAGCAGGTATTTTCGGTCTCCGTATCTTTATAAGGAAAACGGTTTTAAAGAAAAACAGTACGCAGAGAAGCTGATCGGAGAACTCAGTCAGAATTCTCCGCTTGTCTGTCAGGTAGAAAAAATCGAGAGGAAAAAAGAAAACAAGAATCCGCCGCTTCTTTTTAACCTGGCGGAGCTTCAGAACGTCTGCTCCAGGCTTTTTAAGATCAGTCCGGATGAAACCCTGAGGATCGTTCAGGAGCTTTATGAGAAAAAGCTGGTGACCTATCCCAGAACAGATGCCCGGGTGCTTTCCACTGCGGTTGCAAAAGAAATTTACAAAAACATTTCCGGCCTTCGCAGATATCCTCAGATCGATGGGGCGGCAGATGAGGTTCTGGAAATGGGAACCTACAAAAATATTGCAAAAACAAGATATGTCAATGACAAGCAGATTACAGATCATTATGCCATTATTCCCACAGGTCAGGGACTGAGTGCATTGAATGGGATTTCCCTGACGGCTCAGAGGGTGTATGAGACGATTGTGCGGCGGTTTTTATGCATTTTTTATCCTCCTGCAGTTTATCAGAAGGTAAATCTGGTAACGGTTATGGAAAAAGAACACTTTTTTTCCTCGTTCCGTGTCCTTCAGAGCGAGGGATATCTGAAGATCGCAGCCAATTCCTTTGCGGCAAAAAAAGCCTCGGAAAAGTCCCAGGATTCCGAGGAAGAGGAAAACACCTCCTGCAACGAGGTACTTCTGGCAGCATTGCAGAAGCTGAAAAAGAATGATATACTTTCCGTAGATTCTCTGAGCATCAAGGAAGGAGAAACCTCTCCGCCCAAGCGCTACAATTCCGGTTCTATGATTCTTGCCATGGAAAATGCCGGTCAGCTGATCGAGGATGAAGAACTGAGAGCACAGATCCGGGGAAGCGGGATCGGAACCAGCGCCACCAGAGCGGAAATCCTGAAAAAACTGTTTTCTATTAAATATCTTTCCCTGAATAAAAAGACCCAGGTGATCACGCCTACACTTTTGGGAGAAATGATCTTCGATGTGGTGAACTGTTCCATACGGCAGCTTCTGAATCCTGAGCTTACAGCAAGCTGGGAAAAGGGGCTTACCTATGTGGCAGAGGGAAGCATTACCCCTCAGGAGTATATGGATAAGCTGGAGCATTTTGTGCGGGTACGGACTGTTCAGGTGGAACAGAGCAATTACCAGTATGCGCTGAGGCAGTTTTTTGATGCGGCGGCAGAGAATTATAAAAAGAAGCCTTCAGCTTCGAAACGAGGAGGAAAAGAATTATGATGAAAGATTTTACCATTGAGAAGCTTCTTGATCTGAAGGAAACAATGGCTGCAGAGCTTTTTGAGGGAAAAACGTATCCCTGGGAAGTACTTCCTGAGATTAAAGATTTTATCCTGAAGCTTGGCAAAACACTGGATCCGGATGAGTACGAGTACCGGGAGGGCGATATCTGGATTGCAAAATCTGCAAAGATCGCTCCTACTGCCTGCATTAACGGGCCTGCGATCATCGGTAAGGATACAGAGGTTCGTCACTGCGCGTTTATCCGGGGAAATGCCATTGTAGGAGAGGACTGCGTGGTAGGAAACTCTACAGAGCTTAAAAATGTGGTCCTTTTTAACTGCGTGCAGGTTCCTCATTATAATTATGTGGGAGATGCAGTTCTTGGATACAAATCCCATATGGGAGCAGGTTCTATCTGTTCCAATGTAAAATCCGACAAACAGCTGGTTGTTGTAAAGGATGGAGAGGAAAAAATCGAGACCGGATTAAAAAAATTCGGCGCCATGCTGGGAGACCATGTGGAGGTAGGCTGCGGATCTGTCCTGAATCCGGGAACTGTGATCGGCAGAAACAGTAATATTTATCCTCTTTCTCCGGTAAGAGGGTGTGTGCCTGCAGACAGTATTTATAAAAGCAGGACGGAAATTGTCAGTAAAAATTAAGGGAATATAGGAAATACAGAGAATAAAGCTGCGGTGATATACTTTGACCTGTAAAACATTATGTGAAAGGGGACAGAGTTATGAAAAAAGCAGCTTTATTTTTTTTGTTAGCAGTAATGTCAGGAAGTGTTCTTACAGGATGCGGTTCAGGTTCAGAAACAGTGGAAAAAACAGAAGTTACGGCAACGCCGAACCCCACAAAAGCTCCCAAAAAATCAGGAACTTCTGAGAAAACACCGGCAAATGAAAACAAATCACAGGGAACTTCCGGAGAAAAAGATAATTCTTCAGCAGGCAGCTCTGGTACTTCGGAAAACACACAGGAAGATACTTCCAGGACAATTGAAGAAAAAGTAGAGAGCGGAGAAATCACCCAGGGATGGAATTCAATTGTTCTTTATGATATTGACCTGAATGGAATTCAGGTAAAAAGAGCTGATGACGGAATCTGGTATGATGAAAACGGAGTTTCTTATGGGGATCTGGATAATGCAGATGAATCCCAGCCTATTGTCAACGAAAACGGAGAGATCTGGTACTGGAACGGAGATCTTGCAGAACAGGCAGCAGAAGAAAATTCCGATAACTCTTCAGAAGATTCTTCCGGTACAGAAGATATCAGTGATCCCTTTGATCTGTACAGCTGGGATGCGGGAACCGGTCAGTATATCCCGTTCCAACAGGCAGAGACGGATGCCTCTCCTGTCGGAAGAGGAAACGGCTGGTACTATTATGATGAAGAAAGCAGCGAGTTTCTTCCCTGGTAGGTTTTTGCATCAAAACAGGAGCCTGCGCAGGATCACAAGAACCGTAATGTGCAGCGGATAAAATACATAAAAGAAATATTTGGAAAGCTTTCCGCGGATAAAGCCTCTTTGTCCGTTATACATATTAATGGGCAGAAAGGCAAAGCAGGCTTTCCATTCATATGCAAGCCAACAGCTCCCTATGATCGCCTGGGGAGCTTTGTCATCTCTTAAAAGGTACATGATCAGAAGAAAGATAAAGCCCCTCCATCCATAATCTGCCTGAAGGAAAAAGGAAACGGTCAGAAGCCCGCTCAGGGTCAGGAATAGCCTGGTGCGGTTTTCCCGGAAATGTTCCAGTGCGCAGAAGGCAAGATAGCCCAGAAATAAAGTAAAAAATACATTTTGTTTTTTATAATGCCAGGTATCTGCAAACATGTAATTCCACGGAAGCTCAGAGATCAGGGCAAAGAGAAGCAGATTTCTGCCGTAATTTTTTCTGTTTCGGGTATGGGAAAAGCCTTCCAGCAGAAGAAAACAGAAAATAGGAAATGCAATCCGTCCGATATCCCGGCAGATACGGTAAGGCGTATAAGCGTTTTGCCCGATACAAAAAAGCGGAGTCAGGGCTGGAGGATACTGTGAAAGAAGAATACAGGCGCTGTGGTCGATCAGCATAACAAAAATGGCGATGAGCTTCAGTGCGCTTCCGCTTAAAATCTGAAATTTCTGCGGAAGAAAGGACGGCGGAAGAGCACTGCCGTGGTGATTTTGAGACATAGGAACCTCCTGTGTGATTTTTATTCAGTTTATCATATTCTGAAGGGGAATTCCAGAACAGGATTGAGAAAGAGCAGATACCTGTCTGTATAAAAAAGAATAAAATTATAAGAAGTGACAGGAAAACATGATATTTTTTTACAAAATTTGACTGGACTATTAGACAGTTTTATGAGAAAATATTGTAAGGTTGTTAAGGGTACCTTGACAACATTAAAGTAAATCTACACTTGAAAGGAGTTTTACAATGATTTATTCACGCGAAGTAGAAGAAATGTGTCCAGTGGCACAGGGCGTTCATCATGGGGCTGCTCCGATCCCGGAAGAAGCAAAATGGGTACAGGCAAAAGAAGTAAAGGATATTTCCGGCCTGACACACGGTGTTGGCTGGTGTGCTCCGCAGCAGGGTGCATGTAAGCTGACTCTGAACGTTAAAGAAGGTATCATCCAGGAAGCTCTTGTAGAGACTATCGGATGCTCCGGTATGACACATTCTGCAGCTATGGCTTCCGAGATCCTTCCGGGCCGTACTGTAATGGAAGCGCTGAACACAGACCTTGTTTGTGATGCAATTAATACAGCTATGAGAGAACTGTTCCTTCAGATCGTATACGGACGTTCCCAGTCTGCTTTCTCTGAGGACGGACTTCCGATCGGAGCAGGACTTGAGGACCTTGGAAAAGGACTTCGTTCCCAGGTTGGTACTATGTACGGAACTCTGAAAAAAGGACCTCGTTATCTGGAAATGGCAGAGGGTTATGTAACAGGTATCGCTCTTGATGAGGACAACGAGATCATCGGATATCAGTTCGTAAGCCTTGGAAAAATGACTGATTTCATCAAAAAAGGTGATGACCCGAATACTGCATGGGAAAAAGCAAAAGGTCAGTATGGCCGTGTTGACGATGCTGTTAAGATCATCGACCCGAGAAAAGAATAATTATTTTTAGATGAAAAAATCAGGAGGAAAAGTAAATGGCTTTATTTGAATCATACGAGAGACGAATTGACAAGATCAATTCTGTTTTAAACAGCTATGGAATCGCTTCTATCGAAGAGGCAGAAAAAATCACAAAAGATGCAGGTCTGAACGTTTACGACCAGATCAAAGGCATCCAGCCAATCTGCTTTGAGAACGCTTGCTGGGCATACATCGTAGGCGCAGCTATCGCTATCAAAAAAGGCTGCAAAAGAGCAGCTGATGCAGCAGCAGCTATCGGAGAAGGTCTTCAGGCTTTCTGTATCCCGGGCTCCGTTGCTGATACACGTAAAGTAGGTCTTGGCCATGGTAACCTTGGCAAAATGCTTCTTGAAGAGGAGACAGAGTGCTTTGCATTCCTTGCAGGCCATGAGTCTTTCGCAGCAGCTGAGGGTGCTATCGGTATCGCAGAAAAAGCAAACAAGGTTCGTCAGAAACCGCTTCGCGTTATCCTGAACGGTCTTGGAAAAGATGCTGCTCAGATCATTGCAAGAATCAACGGATTTACATATGTTGAGACAGAGTATGATCCATACACAAACGAAGTTAAGGAAGTATTCCGTAAATCCTATTCTGAGGGACTTCGTGCAAAAGTAAACTGCTACGGCGCTAACAGCGTTCCGGAAGGTGTTGCTATCATGTGGAAAGAGGGCGTAGACGTTTCCATTACAGGTAACTCCACCAACCCGACACGTTTCCAGCATCCGGTTGCAGGTACCTACAAAAAAGAGTGCCTGGAAAAAGGCAAAAAATACTTCTCCGTTGCTTCCGGCGGTGGTACAGGACGTACTCTTCATCCGGACAACATGGCAGCAGGTCCTGCTTCCTACGGTATGACAGATACACTTGGACGTATGCATTCTGACGCTCAGTTTGCAGGTTCCTCTTCCGTACCGGCTCACGTAGAGATGATGGGTCTGATCGGCGCAGGAAACAACCCGATGGTTGGTATGACTGTTGCTGTTGCTGTTTCCATTGAGGAAGCTGCTAAAGAAGGCAAATTCTAAGAAATGCTTTAAAATCAAGGTTTTTGGAGATGGTTAAACATCAATAAAAAACGTTGAAAACGGAGTATTAATACAATGCTTATACATTATTAATACAATGTTATCAGTACATTAAAAGCGGCATCCACAGAGATGCCGCTTTTTCATAATAATCTATTTTTCGGCCATAACAGACATAAATTCTAAAACAGCCATAATAAGAGAATAGATTAAAAATATTAATAAAAATATAAGGAAAAGAAACAAAGGGTAGACAGGAAAAATCAGATCTATGATTTTTCTGTAATTTATATACATGAGTATTAAGAATATTACCGTTGCTACAAATAAAAAACTTGTTATTAGCTTGGCGTGAGGTATCCAAAACAGTTCTTTCTTTTTTCTAGTTCTGATATTATTTTTGTACATAAAAATCCCTCCCATTTATGAATTGTACCGGCTTTTGTAATTTGTCAAATTTAATCTTTGGTGAGAGGTAATAAGGTGTATGTATACTTTAATCTGTGAATTTATGATATCATATCAAATATGCAAAATCAATTGTTTTGACAGAAGCAGGAAACAGTAGAAGGAAACAGTAGAAGGAAACATTTCCACTGTGCAGAGGATTGACTTTCTTCGGAAGAACACCTTATAATATCTGAAAAAAGCAAGAGAGGAAAAATCATGAGTGAGATAAAAATCAGCGTAGCAGGTCCACAGGATGCCGAAGAATTACTGGAAATCTATGCTCCTTATGTGAGGGATACAGCAGTATCCTTTGAATATACTGTTCCTTCTCCGGAGGAATTCAGACAGCGGATCATTCATACGCTGGAAAAATACCCGTATTTAAAAGCAGAAAAGGATGGGGAGGTGATCGGGTATGCCTATGCGGGCCCGCTTCATCCAAGAGCTGCTTATGCCTGGTCTGTGGAAACTTCTATTTATGTAAAAAGGGATAAAAAACATCTGGGTATTGGAAAGCTGCTTTATGATACGCTGGAAAAGATCTTGAAAGAGCAGAATATCCTCAGTGTCAATGCCTGTATTGCCTGGCCGGAAAAAGAGGACGAATATCTTACCGGAGACAGCGTAAGATTTCATGGGCATATGGGTTATCGTAAAGTGGCGGAGTTTCATAAATGCGCCTGTAAATTCGGACGCTGGTACAATATGGTCTGGATGGAAAAGCATATTGGAGTCCATTCAGATAATCCGGCAGAAATAAAAATATTTGACGAAGTCCGGGGGATGCTGAAATAGTGGGAACACAGAAGGTAAAAGGAAAATTAAATAATATAGAGTTTATCAGATTCTTTTTTGCAGCAGCAATTATATATTTTCATCTTCTTCATTCTTTTATGATGCCTTATACGGGAGAATCGGTGATTTATCAGAATCTTGCAGAACAGTCAAAGTACGCAAAATATATTGTGGAATGTTTTTTTATTATATCAGGATATTTTCTGTACCGCTCTTTACTGTCCCGGCCTGAACAGAAAACAACTGATTTTTTATGGAAAAAAATTGTCCGTCTGTGGCCGGTACTGGCAGTTTCTACGGTTTTTTCAGTTGTATTTCTTGAAGTTCCGGCAAGCGAGGGGATTTTAAATCTCTTCTTTTTGCAGTCTACAGGGCTTACAACAGGGTGGACCGGTCTGAACTGGTATGTTTCCGCCTTCTTTTTTGCAGAGGTTTTTTATTTTCTTTTACATAAAGCAATGAAAAACTCAGCGGGAATGAAGCTTTTGATATGCGTAATCGCGTATTTTGGCTATACGTTGAATATTATGACTACAGACGGCGGCTTTGGCAGAAAAGTTGTTTACGGAGTATTCAGCCTTGCTATGGCAAGGGCGGTTGCCGGCATAGGAACAGGCTATCTTCTGGGAGTTTTTTATGATTCCGTAAAAGAAAAATGGGAAAAACCAGAAGGAGATCTTTTGCACGAAAAAAAGAGGACCATAATGATCTCTTTCATAGAGCTGGGAAGCTTTTTGTTTCTTCTGACAGATTTTTTTGCAGGAAAAAATGCAGGGAAAAATCAGTTTTCTGTAGTGGTCTTCTTCTGTATATTTTTCCTCTGTATGCTCACAGAAAAGGGGCTTTTATCCAGAATCATCAGCAGGACAGGTTTCTGCAGACTGGGAAAATATTCCTATTCCATATATGTAATGCAGGAAGCTGCTTTTTATATTCTCAGCCATACACTGTGGAAAAATGCAGGATTTTTAAAGCGATGTCCGGCAGCTGCACTGGGACTGTCTGTTGTCCTGACCATTCTTTTTGGCGCAGGTATTTATTATCTGGTGGAAAGACCGATGCAAACAGCGGGAAAAAATTAATTTTTCCTGCTGTTTGTAAATTTAGATGCAATTTCTACCAATTGGTGGGCTCTTGCTTCGAAAGAAAATTTTTCATGTATCAGAGTTTGTTGTTCAAGGACTGTTTGAGATATCTGGGAATAGTTATTTTCTATGTTATGAATGCAGTTTTTGAAATCTTGTCTGGTATGATAATACAGGATAGCGGTTGGGAATATTTTTTTTAATTCATCGCATTCATCGGAAATAACTGGAAGTCCACAGGCCAGCGCATCAAAAATCCGATTATTAATAAATTGCTTTTGCAGCATATCGTCCCAATGATCATTTAATGTTACTTTGGCTGAACGGTAGATATTGGGAAGTTCATAATTTTCTACAGAAGGCGATTCAAAAAGATCCATATGATCTTTGAGTATAGTATTCCAGCCACTTCCCCACATACGAAGCGGAATATTTTCATCAATGGCCCACATAACACAATTACGGGCTACACCTCTGGAATTCCCGATAAAAATATAGTCCCATTTTTTTTCCTGATGTTTATCTGCTGGAAAAAACAGCTCTGTATCAGTACATTGTAAAAGGGGAAAAACAGGTACTTTTACCTGATTTCTGATTATCTCAGCATAGTAATCAGAAGCAATACATACGACATCATAAAGATTGTATTCATCAATTGTAATCTTATCTGGATGACTGATGTTCCACATGATATAGAGCGCTGTTTTGTTACGGCGGTCAGGGCGGTAGAAATAGGTTCCTCTTAAAACAAGAACAACATCAGCGCCTTCTTCACATCCCCAGTCTTCTCGTGTATCAATAATAACAAAACAATTCAGACGCTCCAGGTACTTTTTCAGAGCTAATGCATAGGGATAATCACCCCACAGTACTTTATCTTTACCTTCTGGAGCAGGACATTTGATTACCCAGATTGGACGCCCGCCAGCAGAACGTTTATTTTCAGCCGACATTGTCTTCCATCTATCCCGGCGCTTAAGTTCCCAGTCAAGATGATCATTTATGGTTGATGCAATACGATTATGTTCGGTTGTGATATGGTGCAGGAGATTTTGAATATTATTTTGTTGTTGCTTTGTTATATGTGTTTCCAGAGAGGAGAGTTGCTGTATGATTTCGTCAAAAGATGCACTCTGATAGTTGGTTAATTGGTTGAATAGAGCAGATTGCTTTTCAATTTGATTTGTATAAGTACTTTCAAGGTCTTTAATTTTTGCGTCAACATAGGTTCTGCTGACCGGGACAAAGCGCCGGAGATATTTTTTTATTTTCATAAATTCCCTCATAAAATAAATGTTTGTAGTCTTTTGTATATCATAGCATGATGCTGCAAAAGATTCATGATAATTACGTGAATGTGAATGAAAATTAATTAATAGATAATAAGATTGTTTTATTGTTGTGAGAAATAAAAACTGTTTGTAACAAAAATGTTACATTGGTTTGTAGTTAAACTTGATATTATGATAGTATCATGTTATACTTACGAAAAAATGTAATACAGAGGATTGATATGAATTATATACCACAAGCAGAAAATTGTATGAAAAAAGGCGGAAGGATTGAAACAATTGATATTGCAAAAGGGTTAGGGATATTATTTGTAGTGTGGTCTCATGCAAAAGGTCCTTTTACGCCGTATATGTATCAATTTCATATGCCGTTATTTTTTTTGATTTCAGGTTTCCTTTTTAACAGCAGAAATACTCCGGCTCAGTTTCTTGGCAAAAAGGTCAGATCTTTATATATTCCTTTTGTATTTTGGAATCTTTGCTCTCTTCTGATTACAACAGCTCTTCATATACAGGAGTTTTCAGATATCCATTTAGTTAAAAAAATACTTAAAATTATTCTTACATTAGACAAGGACGGCAAATTTATGGGAGCGACCTGGTTCTTGGGAGCTTTATTTGTTGTATCAGTAGTGTATAAATTAATGGATTATTATATGCCATCGGTAAAAGGGAAAAGTATATTTCTTGTGATTTTATTTGGATGTGTTGCAGCAACTGGTTTTTCAATTAATTTTCCATATTTATTGAGCAGGACATTGATTCTTTCTTTTTATTTTGCAATCGGACGGGCAGCTAAAGAGTACAAAGAAGTAATATATGCATATCATTCAGGTATTTTGGTTTGTTTTTCAATTATATTGTTTGCCATAATTGGCCATTATAATGCCATCAATATGGCGAAGAATACATATACTTATCCGTTTTTATTTGCGATAGGGGCATTGCTTGCATCATATGTGGTTATTTATGTTTCGGAAATTTTGCAAAAAAGAACCATATGGATAAAAAAAGCATTGATTGTAATGGGGGAAAACAGTATTTCAATTGTAATCTGGCAATTTGTTGTTTTTTGGATTATTGAGGCAGTACAATTTAAGTTGTTTGGGATTCCTTTCGTACAACTTTTTGAAAATTATCCACCATATAAAACCACGAACGGCTGGTGGACTGTATATTTGATTGTTGGAACAGTTGCATCCATGCTGATTGGAGAAATTATTTCAGCAGTAAAGCAGGGAATTGGGCGTGTACGAAAAAGATTTTAATGAAGCCATATAAAATGTAATATTCAGAAATTTTACTGGGAGGAAAATAGATAGTGCAGCATGAAAAAGAAATACCGGATGTTTCAATTATTATTCCTACATATAACGTGGAGAAATATATTGAACAGTGTTTGAAAAGTTTATTCGCTCAGAAATATAAAAATTTTGAGATAATCTGTGTAGATGATGGTTCTGATGATCAGACGGTTTTTATAATTAAAAAATATATGCGGTTGAATAAAAGAATTCGATTATATGAATTACCGCATTGTGGTAAAGCCGGTATTATGAGAAACCTGGGAATAGAAAAGGCAGAGGGAGAATACTGCCTTTTTCTTGATGGAGATGATTTTTTTGAACCTGAATTAGTTGGAGATACATTAAAAAGAATCAGGGAAGATAAAAGCGATATATGCCTTTTTGATGCACGCTTGTATTATGAGAAATCCGGCAATTTTATAGATGCAGGGCACATGTTAAAAAAGGAGTATGTTCCTCAGAAGATTCCGTTTGAAGGCAAAAGCTTTCCTTATATTTTCAATATCAGTACAGGCTGTCCATGGACTAAATTATATCGGAAAAATTTTATAAAAGAAAATAATTTACAATTTATGGAAACACATCGTTCTAATGATCTTTATTTTGTATGCATATCACTGGCAATGGCAAAACGAGTTACGATTCTTGAAGAAAAACTGGTTAATTATCGAAAATCATCAGGAAGCTTGCAGGCTAATAATGCCAACAGTCCGTGGGACTGGTATGAAGCATTGAAAGCGGTAAGGACAAAATTAATGGAACTGGGAATTTATGAAGATGTTGAGTACAGTTATAAAAATTATGTTCTTGATGTCAGTTTTTATAATTTGGAATCAATGGGAAATGCTCAGGTATTTTCCATGGTATATGAAAAAATAAAAAAAGAGATTTTTAAAGAATTAGGTATGGAAGAGTTAAAAAAAGAAGAGATTAATTCCTGGAATGAGAAGTACTATGAGCAATATCTTCAGTTAAAAGCATCCGGTGAAAAAGAATATTTATTTTACAGGATAAAAGAATTGAAAAAAGAAAATCAATATTGGATGGAGAGGGCAAGGAAAGCAGAACAGGATACTAAAAATAATATTATATATATTACAGCCAGGAATATATGGATTATGGCTAGAAGAATATTGAGAAAGAAAGGAAATTAAAAAAGCATAGTATTATGTGTTTCGATGAAAGTGTTGGCAACAGGAATGTTCTATGTTAAAATGTACATAGCTGAAATTGGAACAATTTTATGAGAGGAAAGAAAAATGACTGTAAAAGTATCTGTGATATTACCTGTATATAATGTTGAAAAATATTTGAAAGAATGTTTGGATTCTATATTAAATCAGACATTACAGGAAATAGAAGTGATTTGTGTTGACGATGGGTCAACAGACCGTTCTCTGGAGATTTTGCGAGAATATGAAAAAAAGGATAAAAGAGTTATTGTACTGACTCAGGAGAATAAAGGCGCAGGCGCTGCAAGAAATAAAGGACTTGCTATTGCAAAGGGCGAATATTTATCATTTTTAGATTCCGATGATTTTTTTGCTTCCGGAATGTTGGAAGAAGCTTATCGAAGGTGCGTTGAAAAAAAAGCACAGATATGTGTTTATCAGGTTTTGCGCTATAATGAAAAAACAAAAGAAACAGTATATGACAAAGGGTCATTCAAGAAAGAGAATGCACCCAGAAAAGATGTATTTTGTTATAAGGATATGCCGGATCATATATTAGATTCATTTCAAAACTGGGCATGGAATAAGCTGATTAGTCATGAGCTTGTAAAGAAATATCATATTAAATTTCAGGAGATTTTCAGAACAAATGATTTCCTTTTTGTGGCATCCTGCATGATGCTTGCGGACAGGATTACTCTTTTAGAAAAGAAATTGGTTTATTATCGGATTGGAATGTCAAATAATTGTCAGGCAACAAACTATAAATTCCCATTGGATTTTTTGACGGCATTTTATGCGGTAAAAGATTTTCTTGAAAAAAATAATTTTTATTCTGCTGTTGAACGCAGTTATGTGAATAAAGCTTTAGCAGGTTGTATTTATAATATGAATTCAATAGGAGATGTGCAGGCAAAAAAAGCTGTTTTTGATGAACTGAAAAAAGACGGATTTAAAAAGCTGGGAATTGAAGGGAAAAACGAGGAATATTTTTATAATTACAATAAGAATAACTATAAAATTTTTCGGGAGATTAGTATGAGTGATTTTGACGAGTTTATGATTAAAAACGGATCCAGAATGGAAAAGAGACAATTTTTACAAAACAAGTATCTTCAGGTGAAATCTGATATTCCCAAAGTGTCGATCGTGGTTCCTATTTATAACGTTGAAGACTATCTGGAAGAATGTCTGGAGAGTGTGGTCAGACAGACTTTGGAAGATATTGAAATTATATGTATTAATGATGGATCAACAGACAGATCAATGGAAATTCTTAAAACATATGCAGCCGCAGATGCCCGGATTATTGTTGTTGATAAAAAAAATGAGGGATATGGTATTGGGATGAATATTGGTCTGGACAAAGCTACCGGTGAATATGTCGGTATAGTAGAGCCTGACGATTATGTACCGTTAAATATGTTTGAAGATCTTTATTTAAAAGCCAAAGAATATGAACTTGACTTTGTAAAGGCTGATTTTTATCGCTTTGTTACTGCTGCAAATGGAAATATGCAGCTGACCTACAATCATTTAACCGGAATGAAAGAAAAATATAATGTTGTTTTTAATCCCAGTATGGAGCCTGAAGCATTGACATATGTTATGAATACCTGGAGTGGAATATATAAAAATGAGTTTTTAAGAGAAAACCATATACGTCACCATGAAACCCCGGGTGCGTCTTTTCAGGATAATGGTTTTTGGATTCAGACGTTCTGTTATGCAAAACGTGCTATGATCTTAGATATACCATATTATATGAACAGAAGAGATAATCCAAATTCTTCAGTAAATAGTCCGGAAAAGGTTTACTGTATGAATGAAGAATATAAGTATATTAAAGAAATACTGTCAGGAAATACTGAATTGTGGAATAGATTTAAGTATTACTATACATGGAAAAAATTCAATAACTATATGTTTACATTAAACAGAATAAACGTTAAATTTAAACATCAGTATATTCTTGATATTAGTCAGGAAATGAGGCAGGCAGAATCAGATCATGAATTGGATAAAAGCCTGTTTAGTGACATGAACCGAAAACGTCTTGATATGCTGATGGCAAATCCGGAAGCTTTCTATCATTTGGAATGTGTTAGTGGAACAACAAATCTGGAAAGACGTGTTGCTGAACTGGAAAATTCTACCACAATGAAAGTAGGGCGTATAGTAATGTATATTCCTATTAAGATCAAAAAATTTATCAGAAGAATGGGTAAAAAATAATTCAGATATTTTTACTGTCTGTAGAAAGGACAAGTGGCAGATCATGCAGAATAAATATGATTATTTAGTAGTTGGAGCCGGATTGTATGGAGCTGTCTTTGCTCATGAAGCAAAAAAAGCCGGTAAATCAGTTTTAGTGATTGATAAGAGAGACAATATTGCAGGAAATGTATACACTGAAAAAATAGAAGGAATTCATGTTCATAAATATGGAGCGCATATTTTCCACACAAATAACAAAAAGGTATGGGAGTATGTCAATCAATTTGCTGAATTTAATCGTTTTACAAACAGTCCTGTAGCCAATTATCACGGCGAGTTATACTCTCTTCCGTTTAATATGTATACTTTTAATAAGATGTGGGGAGTGGTAACTCCGGAAGAGGCAGCTGCTAAAATTGAGGAACAGAAAAAAGAGGCAGGTATTACAAATCCTGAAAATCTTGAAGAGCAGGCAATTTCTCTTGTAGGCAAGGATATTTTTGAAAAGCTTATTAAAGGATATACAGAAAAACAGTGGGGACGCAGTTGTCGGGAACTTCCGGCTTTTATTATCAAGCGTCTTCCGGTTCGTCTGACATATGATAATAATTATTTTAATGCGCTTTATCAGGGCATTCCGATTGGTGGATATACCAAAATGGTTGATAATATGTTAAAAGGAATAGAAGTTCGACTTGGGGAGGATTATCTTCAGCAGAAGGATGAATATGATTCAATAGCAGACAGAGTAATTTATACAGGTGCAATCGATGCATATTTTAATTTTGCTATTGGTCATCTGGAATACCGTTCCGTACGGTTTGATACAGAAGTTTTGGATAAGCCGAATTATCAGGGGAATGCGGCAGTGAATTATACGGACGTAGAAACGCCATGGACCAGGATCATTGAGCATAAATGGTTTGAGTTTGGCAAAGATGAACAGGGAAACGATCTTCCGAAAACAGTTATCAGTCGTGAATATAGTTCTGAATGGAAACCAGGTGACGAGCCATATTATCCTGTAAACGACGAGAAAAACGGTGCGCTTTATTCTGAGTATAAAAAAATGGCTGATAAAGAAGATAAAGTTGTATTTGGCGGACGACTTGGAGAGTACAGATATTATGATATGGATGCTGTAATTGCATCTGCTTTGGACATGTGCGAAAAGGAGCTTGGAGTATAATGCTCTTTGGCTGAGAGAGGTAAATAAAATGAAACGTGTAATCACTTATGGAACTTTCGATTTGCTTCATTATGGGCACATCAATCTGTTGCGCCGTGCGAGACAAATGGGAGATTATTTGATTGTGGCCTTATCGACTGATGAATTTAACTGGAGAGAAAAACAAAAAAAATGTTATTTTTCCTACGAAAAACGTAAACAGTTGTTAGAGGCAATACGATATGTGGATTTGGTGATTCCAGAGGAAAGTTGGGCACAGAAACGTAAAGATGTAAAAGAGTACCATGTAGATACTTTTGTTATGGGGGATGACTGGCTTGGAAAATTTGATTTTTTAAAGGAAGAAGGATGCGAAGTTGTTTATTTACCACGGACACCTGAAATTTCCAGCAGTCAGATTAAAGAGGAACTTCACTCTAAAAAGGATATATGAAAGTGAACGAATTGACCGGGATTATATCCCGGTCAATTCGTTTAAAGAACCAAATCGGTATCCCATTTCTTCCCATTTGCTAAGAAGTTCGTCAAGAATTTCTGCATTTGTTGAAGATGTATTATGAAGAAGAACGATGGCACCAGGATGTATGCGGGAAAGCAATTTGTCAAAGGCTTCTTCTTTTGAAGGTTGCTGATCCTGAATCCAGTCTACATAAGCAAGGCTCCAGAAAAAAGTTGAGTATCCGAGGTTTTTGGCCATAGTTAGATTTTCCGTACTGTAAATTCCGCGAGGAGGACGATAAAGTTTAGGCATATCTTGATCGGTTATGTTCTTGTACAGTTGTTCGACCGAGGAAAGCTCATTTTGAAAAGCTTGTACAGAAGAAATTTTGGACATATCCGGATGAGTCATTGTGTGATTTCCGACCGTATGTCCTTCTGAAATCATGCGTTGAATAAGTTTGGGATTATCGGCTATAAAATTTCCGACTACAAAGAATGTGGCAGGACAGTTGTGTTTTTTTAATGCATCTAAAATAGCTGGGGTATTTCCGTTTTCATATCCGGCATCGAAAGTAAGATACAGAATTTTTGAGTCTGTATTTTGAGCATAGTAAGCATTATATTTTTTTAATTGTTCGATTGATGCGTTACCGGTAGGACGCTTCCCTTCTTCGTCAAAACCAAGACCCCAGTTTGTGGATTCTGAGGAGATGGCAGAGGAACTGGAATTTATAGAGGATGATGCTATTGACGGTACATGCTTGGGGAGCTTTTCAATCCGTGTGACAATTTTTCCTGTTACTGCACCCAGGATAAAAGAGCCTGTCAGAATTACAGCAATTTGATATTTGAGAATAAATCTGGTAAGAGCATTCTGCTTTTTAAAAAACATATTTATAAAACTCCAGTACAAATATTTGATATTAATATATGATAGAAAAAGGATAATAGAATATAAAAAATCAAAATATAACGAAAATATGAAAGAAAGATGAAAATTATATTGAATTTCATATAGAACCTGATATAATCATAACCAGAGTAACAGAAACAGACAGTATGAAATAAGGAGTAATATATGAATCGGAAGCTTTGTAAGTGGAAAGGTATATTTTTTTTGCTTATGTTATTTTTTTTGTTGTTTGGTGGAAATAAGCAGGTTTCTGCTGCATCGGCAAAGTGTAAAGTAGTATTTGCTAATGCCCGGGGGGTAGTGTCAACGCCAACGTATAAAAGTTGGGAGAGGACAGTAAAACCAGGACAGTGGATTAATCTTCCGGAGTATTCATGGTCCGGATACAGATGTTATTGGGAAGAGAAGTCGGGTAATACGGTAAAAAGATATAGTCCCGGGGCAAGATATAAGGTGACAAAGAATACAAAATTCTGTCTGCATAGATATGAACTGTATGATGTAAAATTTTACAGTGAAGACGGGAAAAAAGAACATAAAGATTTAAGAAAACAGGCGATTAAAGGTGAAAATATAACATTGCCGTCAGTGCCCCATTCGTCAACAACAATGGGACTGGGATGGTCGACTACAGCGAATGCTAAAACGTATCAAAAACCGGGAACAAAAATTAAAATAAATGGGGACATGAAGTTTTACTCAAAAACTCAGACAATCACTAGTGTAAACTTGTATAAATATGATGGCAAATTCTGGAAATCAGTACCTACCAATACAGGAAGTACGCCAGTATTTCCATCAGTAAATTTAGGAAGCATCAATATGTGCCTTGGGTGGTCTAAGACAATGGGAAAAAATTCCAGACCAGAGTATTATGCCGGAGACAGAATCCCTACAAAAACAGGTAATTATTATATGGTAAAATTTGGACCTGAGGATGACAAAGCACCTTCTTATATACGAACTCCGGAAGGATATGATATGGTTTATTTTGTTGGAGATTCCAGAACTATTGGACTTCAATGGGGACTGGGATCAAGAAAACCATCTAATGTGGATTTTGTAGCTGATAGCGGTGAAGGTCTGGAGTGGTTTGAAAGACGAGATGATACAGGAGGATATAAAAACCTTTATAGGAAAGTGCGTAAAATATTTGAAAATTCCGGAGGAAGAGCCAGACAGGCGGTAATAATTAATCTTGGAGTAAACGATCTTTGGAATTCGTCTTCATATATAGATTATATGAGACGTGTATCTCAACAGTTAAGAGGCGAGTTTAGATGCGATATGTACTATATGTCAGTAAATCCTGTAAACAGTGCCATGATCAAAGCATATGGAGGTACATATAGAACAGAAGCTCAAGTAGCTGCATTTAATAAAAGTATACGTATGTCATTGTGTAGTGGAAGCAATAACTATTTTACGTATATTGATGCTTGTACGGCACTTCAGAAGTATGGATGGATCAGTAACTTTCAGAATAAAGGAATATATGACGGTGTGCATTATTCTTATCAAACCTATCTCAGAATTTATGATTATTGTATAAGGAATTTGAGGAGATAAAAAGCAAAATGGCAGAGTAGAAACTCTGAGACCATTTCAAGCTTTGTGTAAACAGAAAATTGATATAAGATATGCCATTAGTTATTGGTAAGTAAGTAATCATCCGTATCTTTTTTTTCATTTTTTATTCTGCTACAATCTCCTTAAAACTCAGGAGGTATTCTATACACTATGAACAAAGAAGAAAAAGCAAAACTCTGGGCTGACCGTATCCAGCAATACAAAACCAGTGGACAAACGTGTAAACAATGGTGTGCAGAAAACGATATCCCTTTATCTACGATGGGATACTGGACCCGCAGACTTGCTAAAGAAGATCCGGCATCTGAACCTGAACAGGATCTGGTCTTTGCCAGACTGCCATCTGAACAGGAAGCTGCCAGAAAGCTTCTCTCTGAAGAAACTGCACCGGTGCGTATTTTTGTCTCAGACAGTATCCGTATTGAAATATCTGATTCCTGCAGACCGGAACTGATGGAATCCATACTGGGATTCCTGCAGTGCCATGCTTGACCTGGCAGGAGGAACAACGGTATATCTTGCCTGCGGAGTCACTGATCTGAGAAAAAGTTACAATGGTCTGGCTGCCATCATCAAATTAAAATTTCACCTCGACCCATACTCACGCTGCATGTTTGCGTTCTGCAACCGTCGGCGTACTTCTATAAAGATCCTCCAATGGGACGGATCCGGATTCTGGATCCTGATGAAACGGCTCGACCATAATGCCTTCCACTGGCCGGATACTCCGGACGAACTCCGCCAGGTGACTCTGAAAGAGATCCACTGGCTGTGTGACGGACTATCCTTAAATCCCAGAGGTGCATTTGAGGAACACCATCCAAAGATCATTCTGTAAGCATACGACAGCGGAGCTGTCAATCCCGTAAAAATCATGAAAAATACGACATCTTCCTGCATATTTCCTATATCCGGAAACGCAGTTTTCCATAGGAAAACAGCTGGGATCATGGTATACTTTTGATAATGATAAAAGCCGGGAGGACAGGACATGGAACCGATCTTTACAGATAAACAGCTGAATAACATGAGCCGTGAAGATCTGATCTCATTGATGAAGATCGTACAGGAACAGACAAAAAAGAAGGATACGGAGATCCAGCTGCTGAAGGATAAACAGAAGGAACTCGAATTCTTAAATGCCATGCTCTCTGACCGTCTTACCCTTGCACAGAGGAAACAGTTTGGTGCATCCAGCGAAAAGTATGCCGAAGGCTATGAACAGATGAACCTGTTCAATGAGGCAGAAGCCAGTGCGGATGCGGAAACAGAAGAGCTGTTTGAAGAGATCCGGCCATCCTCTTATAAACGTAAAAAGAGAAAAGGAAAGAAGGAAGAAGATCTTTCCAATTTTGAGACTGTTGAGACCAGGACCTATAAACTGGAAGGGGAAGCCCGTTACTGCCCGGAATGCGGAAAAAAATACAGCGTAGTAACAAAGGAAACCGTAAAACGCCTGCGTTTTGTACCTGCAAAGTTTGAGGTTGAAGAAGAGATCACTTATGTATACAGCTGTCCGAAATGCGGGGCCATGAAACGTCCGGAAAAAGAACCTTCCCTGATCCGTGGAAGTATCGCTACGCCTTCCCTTGTCGCCGGTATCATGAACGCTAAATATGTAAATGGGATGCCTCTGGCACGCCAGGAAAGAGAGTTTGCCAGATATGATCTTGATCTTTCCACAAAGACTATGGCAAACTGGATCATAAACTGTGCAGACAGATACCTGAAACCACTGTATCAGCTGATGAAGGAAGAACTTCTGGAAAGCAGATATATCCATTGTGATGAAAGCCGTATCCAGGTACTTGGAGAACCAGAGCAGAAAGGTACGACCCAGAACTGGATGTGGGTATACCTCACGGATGAGTTCAGTGGCTCCCCGCAGATGGTACTCTTCGATTATGAAAGGACCCGTGCGGGATATCATCCTGTAAACTTTTTAGGGAACAGGTTTCATGGGTATCTGACCTGTGATGGATATCAGGCTTATCACAGTTTAGGAGAAGGTATCATAATAAGCGGATGCCTTACCCATGCAAGACGGCGCTTTGATGCAGCCCTCACAGCATTGAAAAAAGACTTCACAAAAGAACAGCTGAAAGAGACAGTTGCATATCAGGCAATGTCAAGGATCGGGATTCTCTATAAGATTGAGGAGATGCTCCATGACAAAACACCGGAAGAAAAATATGAGGAGCGCCAGAAACAGTCCCGTCCGGTTATGGATGCCATGTTTGAATGGCTGCATACGATGGAAGATTCTGTAGACAGGTCTTCCCTTATTGGTGATGCCATTTTGTATACGCTTAATCAGGAAGTATATCTGAGACGGTATCTGGAAGATGGACATCTCAGCATAGACAACAACAGTGCAGAACGTGCATTGAAAAACTTTGCAGTAGGACGCCGCAACTGGCTGTTTGCCAAAAGTGTACGGGGAGCAGATGCCAGTGCCCTTGTTTACAGCATTACAGAAACGGCACTTCTGAACCATCTGAAACCATACGCATATCTGACTTATATATTGGATGAACTCAGAAAAATGGGGGCTTTTCCTAAAGAGGAAGAATTAAAGAAACTGCTTCCATGGTCAGAGAATCTTCCGGAATACTGCCGTACTAAACTAAAAAAATAATAATAAGCCATCTGATAGAGAATCTGGCAGACAGCCAGGAGCAGTATCAGATGGCTTTTATAAAATGTCAATATACGAATGATTACCTACTTACAGTTATTGAGGGGCTATCGGGAAATAGATAGTTCCAAACAGGGGCAGATTTGACTCATGCGAGTCAAATCTGCCCCTAAAACTTTTCCATAAAAAGAGAAAAAAGATGGCTAATGACAACCGTCTCATCTCCGTTCCATGTTATAATTCATTAGGAAAGTATCAGATTCAGAGTTGACAAAAAGAGCAGTTCTGCAATAAATCGGAACTGCTCTGAATGTGATTCTTTCATATTGTACCCAGTCGCGGTATTTTAGCCAGTTCTTATATGGGGATTGTATTGTTCCCAGATGGCCAAAATCGTCGAAGATGATGAGAAATCAGCTGAAAACACGCTGATTTTTGTGATGTAAAACATTGCAGGGCATACTTTCAAAGCCTCCCGTTGGCAGGCTTTTTCAAAACAATATAAGAAGTCAGGATGATCAGGATGGTGCATAACACCTTCCCAGCTGTTTCATGGAACTATGTCCACAATCCGGGCAGATAGAAATATCAAAGTCCCACACAGCCTTTAAAAGCTCAGACATGGACATCTCTGTAAACCGTCTTTTAAAACGCTGGTGTCCCTGCAGAGTAAAAATGAGTTTCAGATTTTTTCTCTTCATCCGGTTGTTCAGGAAACCATAATAACGGATCTTCTGAAAACCGGATGGAAGCACATGCATCAGGTATCTCCGAATGAATTCTGTATGCTCCAGAGTGATCTGGCGCCTGGACTCGCCGGGCTTTTTTCCCCTGGCGGAGAATGTGACTTCCTTTTCCGTGACGGAAAGGATACGGTTGTTGGAGATGGCGATTTTATGGGTATACCGTCCAAGGTATTCGAGCGCATTGCCAAATCCGTTAAAAGTTTCTTTTATGTAAGGGCACCAGTCTTTGCCGTAAAGATTATTTTTGAACTCCTTCCACTCATAGGAATTCCGGAGTTTTTCACAGGAAGAAGAGAGAACGATCTGTCCTTTCCGGTACATGGAATCAAGCTGGGAAAGATATTTCCCTTTAAATTTATCCCGGAGTACCCCGACAGGAATGAAAAACTTGTTTTTTGACCTGCGTATCTTCTTGTCATATGTGAGGCCGCCACCAGAAACAATACAGTGCATATGCACATGGTAGCCGATCTCCTGGTTCCATGTATGGAGCACCTGTATGATGCCGGGTGTCGCACCGAGATACTTCTTATCGTAAGATAATTCAAGAAGTGTTTCGGCACAGCATCTGTGAAAAAGCCCGTACAGAAGCTTCTGGTTACAATAAATAAGCGGGTTTAACTCATGGGGCAGGGTGAAGACCACATGAAAATACGGTGCATCAATGACTTCCTCCCGGCGTTTATCCACCCATATTTCTTTTAAGACAGCCTGGCAGTTTGGGCAGTTCCGGTTACGGCAGGAATTATTGTGGAATTCCGTATGGCCGCACTCGGTACATTGGCAGGCATTGGCTCCGAGAGCGCCGGATTTACAACGCATGACAGCGTGGGAGACTTTTTTCTGGATGTCAGAAACAGGGTGCCCGGAAGAAAGAAAAGAGTCAAAAGAACACTGCCAGATCTTCTGGATTTTGAGATCACTCATAAAACCCACCTGCCATTCTGTCAAAAGGATTGGAAGAAGCCATCAGAGCATTTGATGCCAGATGTACGTATATAACCGTGGAAGAAACAGACCGGTGTCCCATGAGCGCTTTCAAAGTGAGCAGGTCGGTTCCGTCTTCATAATGGTAGGTGGCAAAAGCATGGCGGAATGTGTGACAGGTAAAACGGTGCTCCCATCCGAGTTCTTTTTCGTGTGCAAGGATAAAGCTGGGGATACGCTGGTGATCGATGGGTCTGTCCGGTTTTTTCTTCTGTGGAAAGAGCCAGTCTTTCGGCCGGGAACCAGCCGGAAATGAATACCAGTACCGGAGGATGAGTTCCCAGACGTTATCAGAAAGAGGCACGTAACGGTCAGAGCGGTTCTTGGAAGCACGTATATGAATACGTTTTCTGGAATGTTCAATGTCAGAGCATTTCAGATGACGTACCTCGCCCACCCGCAGCCCGGAAGAAAACATAAGGCAGAGTATGGCCTTAAACTTTATGTCAGAAATGGAAAACAGGAATGTTTTCATTTCTTCACGTGAAGGGATAAAAGGGGTATAAGAGTCAAATTTTCTGAAAGGGAGCTGATAGGGGTCCCAGGGCTTATGGAGGACATAAAGTGTAAAAAATCTCAGCTGTGAGATGCAGGCATTTATCGTACGGTCAGAAAGATTTCTTGTGTTCTGGACCCAAAAGATAAAGTCCCGCATCTGCTGCCATGATGCATCTTCCGGTGCAGTGGGGCCGTTGTCGGAAAGGTACTGCAGATAAGCGGAGATATAGGTAGAATACGAAGCAATGGTGTGGTCAGTAAGACCGCGCAGGGAGACCATCTCCCTGAAAGAAGATAAATATTTGTCCATAAGGAACCTCCTGTAAATGAAATAAGATTGATTTAGAGTCAGGATATTTCAAAACAGGCGGTGGACGGATAAAAAAGTAAAATATGTACTTGTTGAGTTTAAAAATCCATGATAACATAAGCATAGCAGTTTTTTTGTATTGTTTTAGGTTGTCTTGTGGTGATTCAACAATAAAACATATATAAAAAAACTGCTACTTTTATTTTGAGGAAAACTGATTTCTTTGAAAAAAGTAATAGAACCACGTACTTAGGACTAGCCGTCGCGCTAGCGACTTGGTACAATGGAACTATGCTAAAACAAAATTATTAATCACATCTATTTATGGATTGACAACAGTAAAAAAATAAAGTAAACTAAAGTTAGCTAAAGCTAATTCAAAGAGGCCTATGTTTAGATAATGGGATAGGTTTATAAAACTGTAAAAACGTACATCGGATGTTTTTAATGAAAGCAAGGTGTACATATTTTTTACACGTGAATTAGCAAAAACTAACTTATGATAAAAACTTACGGAGGAGAGTAGATTCATTTTCAGAAAAGATGTTTAAGGAGAAGTGAAAGAAAATGTCAGAGGAAATGTTAGTATGCTATTGTTCGCCTACATTAGCTGGGCTGAAAACAGGAAGTCTTTTTTCATGCCCTTATAGTTCTCAAAAGATGATCATAAAAGAAATACGTGAATTTAATCAAAAATTGACACAAAAAGGAATCCGTATTATCCCGGTTCACATATCAGACAAACGGGCGTTAATTTATGTCTATCGTCCGGAAAAGTTAAAAGAAGATTTTTCTGATGAGACAACTCAGATCATATTGAAATGTAAGGGATATGATTGTACGAACCCATCACAGTGCATCTGCAGATTGATCCAAAAACTGCAGAGTGCCCCGGATTTTCCACATGAAATAGGTTTATTCTTAGGATATCCGGCAGAGGATGTAAAAGGATTTATTGAGAATAAGGCAGCCTGCAGCAAATGTTCCGGGTGTTGGAAGGTATACGGGGATGAACAGGCCGCGAGGATCCTGTTTAAAAAATATAAAAAATGCACAGAGATTTATTGCAGGAAATGGAAAAGTGGCGTGGCTGTTGAACAGCTTACGATTACTATATAATCACAAACTTCAGAAAGGAAGATAAAAATCATGAGTAAAATTGCAGTAGTTTATTGGAGCGGCACAGGAAATACGGAAGCCATGGCAAAGGCAGTACTGGAGGGGGCGAAGGAGAAGGGGGCAGAGGCTGTATTATTAGCTCCGGATGAATTCGATGTTTCCATAATGGAGTCTTATGATGCAATCGCTTTTGGGTGCCCGGCAATGGGAGCTGAGGTATTGGAAGAAGACGAATTTGAACCGATGTTTGCTTCCTGTGAAGCAAAACTTTCAGGAAAAAGAATTGCACTATTTGGTTCTTATGGCTGGGGAGACGGAGAGTGGATGAGAGACTGGGAGACAAGATGTAAAGAGGCGGGAGCTGTCTTAATTTGCGAAAGCGTGATCTGCAATGAAATGCCCGATGATGAGGGGATTCAATCCTGCAAAGCGTTGGGTGAAAATCTGGGTCAATAAATATTGGGGGAATGCTGCGAGAAAAGATTTTTAATCAGTTTACAGCGGCATTCCCATAATACGATTTATAAGGTAACCGATGATTAAGAATGGCTGATTTTGTAGATATCTGTTATCGGAGTGTTTAATGAGTATATTAAAATGGGAGGTTGGGTATGAGTGTTGTTATTATAGGTGGACATGATAGAATGGTCTGTCAGTATAAACAAATTTGTAAGAGATTAATTGTAAGGAAAAATTTTACACAGATGTCTGCAACCTTAAATAAACAAATTGGGGATCCGGAACTGATCGTACTGTTCACAAATACGGTTTCCCATAAAATGGCCCGGTGTACAGTGGAGGAGACGGAACGCTGCAGTGAGATGTCATACAAGTAGTAAAAATGCGTTACGGGAGATTCTTGGAAGTATCTGTATGTAGCGAAATTTGTTTTTTTATTGGCAAAGAACAGATATTGTTTTGGTGAGTTTACAGAGGTATAGGTTATGTCTTTTTTTCAAAATACTTGTAAGCCAAAAGGAATCGGCGGCAAAATTATGGTTCATATGATGAACACCGGTCATTCATCTATGGCTGAATGGGGATTTACACATATGGAAATTCAAAGCGATGACGTATGTTTGGATATTGGATGCGGCGGTGGGGCAAATGTCAGAAAGTTATTAGAAAAAAGTCCGTATGGCAAAGTGACTGGCATTGATTATTCAGAAATCAGTGTAGAAAAAACCAGGAAAATCAATAAAGCAGGGATAGAAAGTAAGCGTTGTGAAATCCTGCAGGGCGATGTCATGAAGCTCCCTTTCAGAGATGAAATTTTTGATGTAATTACAGCGTTTGAAACAATATATTTTTGGCCGGATATCTGTGAGGCTTTTAAGCAGGTGTATAAAATTCTGAAAATTGGAGGAACCTTTATGATCTGCAATGAATCAAATGGTGAAAATCCAAGGGATGAAAAGTGGACGAATAGAATACAGGGTATGAAAATTTACAATTCTGAGCAAATAAAAAAGGTAAGCGCTTAAATCTT
>QFCH01002398.1_pt1:0-30000 | contig 183936 bp, 188 predicted proteins | sample 5346071 | NCBI WGS metagenome assembly QFCH01 (sample SAMN09062255, study PRJNA434731) | Human gut metagenome, whole genome shotgun sequencing project. | isolation source: stool timepoint B chromium assembly | host: Homo sapiens | collected 2015
ATTTTTCTGCAACTTTTTTTAATTACTTTTTCCTCTCCTCCTTTAACCTGTAAATATCCTTTAAAATGGACCTTTTAAAGAGTGGATGCTCTTCCCATTGCTGCATTTTCAATTCCCTGCACATCAGATATACCACATCCCTGTCCTGTATTTTCCCGGCACACAGGGAGTCTGCATATTGTTCCGCCGCATTCCGGATGCGTTCCATCTGGGATATGGCCGCTTGAATGTTCTGCAGTCCCTCTTCTTTATCATACACCTTCTCCCAGGCAGGACAATACAGGACCACCTGCCCCTGGCTGCCCAGACGTTTCAGCGTACGGATGCAGCTTTCAGAGTTCTCATAAATCGGCACATCATCAATAACCGGAATCGCATCCCCTGTAAACAGAACCTGCTTCTGAGGATAATAAAAAGAAAGGGATTCCCTGGAATGGCCGGAGGAATTGATTACCTCCAGTTCTATCCCCGGTTCCAGATATAGAATATCTTTATCTTTTATTATCCGGTCCACCATGACCGGCCCTTCAACCAGCTCATGGAAATTAGGTATGGGGCGCTCCTTATATTGAAGCCCTGTATCTTCTATCCAGTCCTTCTCCCCCTGACACGCGTAAATGCAGCTGTCATAGCCTTCTTTTATGGACCTTGCTGCTCCAATATGGTCCGGATGGGAGTGGGTTAAGATGAGGGCATTTATAGTTTGTCTTGAATTTCCAATTTTATGTATATATTCCCCAATTTTTTTCTGACATCCTTTTACCCCTGCATCAATCAGGTAATACCCCTCTTTTCCCTCTATGATATACACATAGACATATCGCTTTACCTGTGGTGTCACATTGAATTCAACCTTTAACTGATATACCGTATCACATATCTTCATATCTTCCTCCTTGCCAACCAGATAATATGTAAGCAATATTTTACGCAGGCAACATTATGTAAACAATATCCACTGAAAGTCATTTATATTCCCGGGACAATCACAGCCCGGCTGTCAACCGACGACGTACGCTTTTCCATAATCCTCTGATACGCCTCAGAGCCAAAGCAGGCATCCAGGCTCCCCCTGTCTGGAAAGCGTATGGCAATCACACGTTCCGGCTCCCACCGGCGGTCAAGGGTCTCAACCGCTTCGCTCCGCACAATATACCTGCCTCCGTATTCTTCGACAATCGGCTTAACCAATCTGATATATTCCTCATATTCCCCCCATCCCCTTTCTTTGTCATGATAAACGCATACAATAAAATATGTAGCCATATCTCCTCCTCCTAATATATAAGTGTAGGGTTTCAGTACCCAACAACCAGTTGGGACTTAATCCTCTCATTGTTTAAGCTGTATAATGATTAGGCATCGGTCTGACAGTGTTCTCCTTGGACCATTAGCGTCCGTCAGAAAGCCAGTCAGCCAGCCTGTCATTGCAGCCGTTCGATTTATGCAGGTTGAACTACCACTCCACGTTCGTTTGACACCCCAGGAGATTGAATCGGCAATGAGGAATGCTGGAATCCATGCAGATTCACTTTTGGAGGTACGTAGAATGTACAACGCAGTAGGTATTGATGTTTCAAAAGGCAAGAGCACCATCGCAGTCCTGCAGCCTGGCGGCACTGTCATCCGCAAACCTTTCGATGTCTCCCATACATCCCAGAGCCTCATTGAACTTGCACATTACCTTGGTTCATTAGAGGGCTCAACCAAAATCGTTATGGAATGTACGGGCAGATACCATGAGCCCATGCTTAAGGCTCTGTACGAAGCCGGATTGTTCGTTTCCGTTGTGAATCCCCACCTGATCAAAAACTTCGGCAACAACTCCCTGCGCAGGGTCAAGTCCGATCCGGCAGATGCCCGCAGGATTGCACGCTATACTCTTGACAACTGGGCAGAATTGCGCCAATATTCAGGTATGGACAATACACGTACCCAGTTAAAAACCTTGAATTCCCAATTCAGCTTCTTTATGAAGCAGAAGGTTGCCGCAAAGGCAAACCTCATTGCACTGCTGGATAATACTTATCCCGGTGTGAATAAACTCTTTGACAGTCCGCCCCGCGAGGACGGAAGTGAAAAATGGGTGGATTATGCTTATTCTTTCTGGCATGTGGACTGTGTCCGCAGGATTGGGTTAAAAACCTTCACAGAGCGCTACAGGGCTTTCTGCAGGAAACACCACTACATCTTCCAGCCGGACAAGCCCGAAAAACTGTTCCATGCCTCAAAGGAATTGGTTGCTGTCTTTCCAAAAGAGAAGACCTATAAGCTGTTGATTCAGCAAAGCATCCAGCAGTTAAACCTTGCTTCCGGACATGTGGAACGTCTCCGTCAGGAAATGAATGCGTTGGCATCCACCCTTCCTGAATACAGCACCGTGATGGGCATCTATGGCGTTGGGAAGACTTATGGCCCGCAGCTCATCGCCGAGATTGGCGACGTGTCCAGATTTACCCACAGGGAAGCACTGACCGCCTTTGCAGGCGTTGACCCCGGCGTGGATGAGTCCGGCCAGCACAAGTCCAAGAGCAACAGGGCTTCAAAAGTTGGCTCTGCCAGGCTGCGCAAGACCTTATTTCAAATCATGACGACCCTGCTCCAGAATGCCCCTGAGGATGATCCGGTATATCGTTTTCTTGATAAGAAGCGGGCACAGGGAAAGCCTTACTATGTCTACATGACCGCCGGAGCGAATAAGTTCCTCCGCATTTATTATGGCAAGGTCAAAGAGTGCCTGCGGAACTTGGAGCAGGCAGAGTAACACCCATTTCTATATCACCCCTTTCAAAGCCGGCAGTCCTGGCGGCTTAAAAGTTATGCCCTAAAATATCAAATCGACTTTTTGAAATTTTCTTCAAAAAACACTTGACTTTTTATTAGCAGGCTTTCTGCAAGTATTCACTTGCATCCGATCTAAAAATATATGGCACTGATTGTGCCATATGCAGGATACGCCTTCACGCCCCATGATACGGATATGGTTAACCCGCTATACTTCATGCCCTACCCGTTAATCCCATGAACAAATGCCGAAACCATCCCGCTGATATATGCGTCTTCGGTCATTGCTGTCAGCTTTTCCCCAAACGATGCCTTAAAAAAGACAAATCCAAAATTCAATGCTAAAAACATCATGGCAAAAATCTCCGCATTGTCCTGCCTCAGGACCCCCCTTTGATGCATTTCCCCAAAATAATGAATCAGGCCCTTCCTGAATGTCTGCGGAACGGACAGGATTCCATCTGAAGTGGCATCCGCCAGTTCCGGTGTCCGAAGCCCAATGGACAGCTTGACAAAACGTTCCGTTACTTTATCCATGTAACTATGTGCAAACCGGCTTAAATCCTCCTCCATATCCCCGGACCATGTGCTGAAATCATCCGGGGTTAGGTCAGGATGCCATCGGCTCTGCTTCATGGCCTGGAGCACGATTTCCTTCTTTTCCCCAAACTTGCGGAAAATGGTGCACTCATTCACCCCGGCACGCCTGGCAATATCCTTTGTGGTGGCTGCCGTGTATCCGATTTCCATTATCAGCTCCATGGCTGCATCAATTATCTTCTGGCTGGTCTGATCCATTTTTTACCGTCCCCATTTGCAAGTATATACTTGCATTCTATTCCCCAAACTCCTTCCTGTCAAGTATTTTCTATGATATACTCCAAGTGAGGTGAATGTATATGAAAATGCGGGACGAGTACACCTGCCCATTGGAACTGACCCATGACGCCATCAAAGGAAAATGGAAGCCCATTATCCTGTGGCAGCTGAGCAAGGCCCCCCAATCCCTCTCAGGGCTCAGGCATTCAATCGCAGGCATATCGCAGAAAATGCTGATTCAGCATCTGAATGAATTAATCCACTTTGGATTTGTGGTCAGGACCACATTTGAGGGATATCCACTGAAGGTGGAGTATGACCTGACGGACAGGGGCCGGAAGATATTTGATGCCATTACAATCATGCAGGCCATCGGCATAGAGATGATGGTAGAAGACCATAAAGAAGAACTGCTCAAGGCCAAGGGACTTTTATAGCTAGCGTCCATGGACGTATAGTTACTAAAAAGTGCCTACTTCCCTTATTTACTGCAAACCGTTAAGATTGTAGTTAAAAGGAGGAGGAAGATATGAAAGATGTCCGGAAAACCATCGGTAGTTTAATTGACAGACAGAGTACTGCGTTTATAGGTTCTGTGTCCGCGGAAGGGTTCCCTAATGTTAAGGCAATGCTCGCACCAAGAAAACGGATCGGGCTGAAGACCATGTATTTTACCAGCAACACATCTTCCATGCGGGCCGCACAATATAGGGATGATTCCAAGGCCTGTGTATATTTCTGCGACCGGCGTTTTTTCCGCGGAGTCATGCTGACCGGCACCATGGAAGTGCTGGAGGACAGTGAGAGCAGGGAAATGATATGGCAGGAAGGTGACACCATGTATTATCCCCTTGGCGTAACGGACCCGGACTACTGCGTCCTGCGTTTCACGGCTGAATCCGGCAGATATTACAGTAATTTCAAATCTGAGGATTTCAGCATAGAATCATAAAATATCTGCAATCAAGGAAAGCGGGAAAAACGGTACACAGGCCATCTTACAGGCATCTGTGTACCGTTTTTATCATAGCAATATCACATCCACGGTCTCCCCTGGTTCCATCCCCTCGCTGCCGGCCGCAATATCCACCAGACAGTTGCACCGGGACAGGCTTACAAGCATGCCGGATGAATGGCGGCCTTCCGGGAGCCATACCTTTCCGTTGTCCATACGTCCCCTGATAAACCGCCTTGTGGAAGATGGTTTTGGAAACGCGGTTTCAAGTATTCCCCTGACCCGTTCCGGACGCCATCCGCTTCTTCCCCGCATCACCTCCAGGACCGGCCTTACCAGCACCTCGAAGGTTGCAGCGGCTGCAAACGGATTGCCGGAAAGACAGAAAACAGGCTTGTTCCCGACCAGCATCACCATGATGGGTGAGCCTGGTTTGGCATCAATTCCGTGAAACAGCACATCCGCGCCCAGATATTCAGCCACAAGAGGCATACAGTCCCTGACTCCCACCGATACCCCTCCGCTGGTAATCAATGCATCACACCGGCGTAAAGACTCCAGGACCGCATCAGCCAGCTTTTCCGTATCATCACCGGCGCTGCCCAACCTGATTACCTTCATTCCCAATTCCATGACCCGGGCAGAAAGAAGGGGTCCATTACTATCATATATCTTCCCCTGCATAAGGGCATGTCCCACCGGCATTAACTCATCTCCGGTTGCCATGACCCCGATTTCCGGAACACGGTATACCTGCACGTTTTCGATTCCCTGGCTCGCCATGATGCCCACATGCATATGGCGTATCCGGGTGCCTTTCCTAAACAGTAAAACCCCCTTTTCCACATCCTCGCCCTGAAAGCAGTAATTCCCGTAAGCTTTGACCGGCCGGTAGATTTCCACTGCCTGCTCCCCTTCATCCGTCTGTTCCTGCATGATAATACCGTCTGCCCCCTCCGGTATGGGGGCGCCGGTCATAATCCTTATGGCCTCACCTGGCCCCACCTTCTTTTGGGGATACATGCCGGCGCAAACCCGCTCAACCACATTCAGCTTCACGGGATTTTCCCTGGAAGCCCCCTGTACATCCATGCTTCTGACCGCATAACCGTCCAGCGGTGACCTTGGGAACGGAGGCTGGTCCATAATGGAGTACACATCCTGCGCACATATACGCCCAAGGGAATCCACTGCCTTCATCCATTCAGTACGGACATCTATCTTAATCTGCCTCAGCCGTTCCTGCGCCTCTTCCACCGTTATCGCATTTCTTTTGTCCATAGCCATGCCTTCCCCGTCTGTTGATATATTCTCTGTTTAGTATAATGGAACCATGAAGTTCTGTCAACCATTGTATTTCCTTGAATATAATGGTATCATATCATATACGATAAAATGATGTAAGGAGCATCCCATGAACCCAGAATTAGCAATCAGACCTGCATATGACAGCCATGACATGAACCCGCCCGCCCATTATCTGCTTAAGCTTCAGGTCTATAACACTTCGCCGCATTTTGGCAAGGGAGTCATCTCATTGATGCTGTTAATCCAGGAAGGACATTCCATCCGGTCGGCCAGCCAATCCATGAATATGGCTTACAGCAAGGCATGGCATCTGATCCGCTCAGCAGAAGAGGATTTGGGGTTCTCCCTTATCATCAAGAAAAAGGGCGGTTCCACCCGGGCGGGTTCGGTCCTGACACCGGAAGGCCAATGCCTGTTAACACAATTCCAGGAATTTGAATCCGCTGTCCACAAGTGTGTGGACCAGCTGTTCCAGGAATATTTTGTGCCGGACCCCTGATGCCCAGGGGTCCTCATGACAGGATCATGGCATGGCCAGGGATATCATAAGGCGTCCAGCACCTTCTTAACCGATTTTTCTATCCTGGCAGCTTCGTATTCTTCCTCTGTATAGCATTTGAGCGCTCCGGTGGGACAGACCCTTGTACAGGCCGGCTCCATTCCATGAAGCTGCCGTTCAATACAGCCGTCACATTTCTGCATTTTCCCCATCCGGTTAAAGGATGGGACCCCAAAGGGACAGGCCATGGCGCAGCTGTGGCAGCCAATGCAGTTGGTGTTGTCATAAAGGGTAAAACCCGTGTCCCCATCCTTTGACAGGCATCCCACAGGACAGGATATGACGCAGGGCGCATCGCTGCAATGCATACAGGCAAGGGAGGCATAGATTGGCTCCTTGCCATGGATCCCATTCTTATCCGCCATAAACACATGCCTAAAAGGTATCTCTGTTTGTATATCTATATCATTCTGGTCCATGCAGGCTACTGCACAGGCTCCGCAGGCAGAGCATTTTTCCAGGTCCAGATCTATGTATCGCTTCATCCTTGTCCTCCTAACACTTTACGATATTGCAACCAATACTCTTGTATGCCGGATATCCGCTGTAGGGGTCTGTCCAGTTGGCCGGGAGCAGCGCATTGGCATTGGCTTCCTTGTACCCATGATATAGATGGACCGTTCCCTTCATGACAGTAGAAGTGACATTGGCCTTTACCTGGACACTGGACCGCACGGTCTCAATCCGGATGTCATCCCCCTGTCCGATACCAAGACGCGCTGCATCTTCATCATTTATATCCGCCATGGGATTGGGGCGGAGGCCTCTTAACCAGGGGACGTCATGGAGACGGCTGTGGATGGCATTGGGGATGCGCACGCCGGTTGAAAGTATGAACTCCCTTCCTGCCCGGATATCTTCAAACTCCTCCCTGTAGGTGGGCAGTGAGTCCAGGCCGAATTCTTTTGGAATGCTCTTTATCAGCTCCGAATCAAATTCAAATTTGCCTGAAGGCGTATGGCATCCATGAATCCTGGTCTCACCGATAACCGGAGGCCTGGCCTCCTGGACATGGATTGGAAGGTCGCTGGCCTTCATGTCAGCCACACTGACGCTCAGGTCGGCAAAGGCATAGTCCACAAATGCCTCATAGCCCTGGCACAGCAGTTCATCCTGGGGTGCCAGATACCCGGCCAGTTCCTTAAGGATCACCACGTCACTCCTGCTCTCTCCCAAAGGTTCAATCACCGGTTCTGTCATATATGCATAACCGCCTCCGTATACACGGCACTCGCTCCGCTCAAAGGAACTGCAGGCCGGCAGCACAATATCCGCATATCTGGTAGTGGGTGTCTCAAATAAATCAACCGCAACAAAAAAGTCCAGCTTCTTTAATGCTTCACACAGCAGATCCGTATCCGGGAACATCAGTATATTCATCCCCTGGCCAAATAGGCCTTTGATTGGGTAAGGACTTCCTTCCAGTATCTGCCTGGACAGGTCAATGGCCTGCATTTCATCCACACATTTCCCCCAGAGCGGATAGGTAAGCTCACCTACCAGGGGCCTTGTCCTCTCAGGCCTTACATCCTCATAATACTGGGCCTCCCTGGTCTTGAAACCGGATATCTGATACACAAAGGAAAATGGCATTATGGGGAAATTGCCCCCCGGACAGTCAAAGTTACCTGTAAGTCCCAAAAGTGCGTTCATGGCCCTGTAATTCTGAAGGCCGTTTTTATGCTGGGTAATAGGCGAAGCACTCTGGTGGATGCTGGCCGGCCCATTGGTTGCAAACAGTTTTGCAGCTTCATATACCATCTTTGGGTCCGCGCCTGTAATCCGCTCAACCTTCTCCAGATTAAATTCTTTTACATATTCTGCAAATGCTTCATATCCATGGGTGTGCTTTTCAATATATTCCTTATCAGTCCACCCATTATCAATCATGATTTTGGCCATTCCCAGAGCCAGGGCCCCGTCGGTTCCCGGCTTTACCTGAATGAAGATATCCGCGAATTTCTTTGCCGCAAGGGTTTTCTTCACATCCACGATAATCAGTTTGCCGCCCCTGGCTTTATATGCCTCCATGCCGCGGATCCCCAGATGGTTGGAGTAATAAGGATTATACCCCCATCCCAGATAGGTGTTGGTCCTTCCCATGTCCGGGACCGCAAATCCATTGGCCATGGTTTCCCATGCCACATCGCTGGCATGCCAGCAGCAGCTGGATTCCGTGCCGTAATTGCTGCTCCCAAAGGAAAATGCCAGACGCTTTAACAGCGGCCGGAACCACTTTGAGTAACCTGCGAAAAATGCGACGGCGTCCGCCCCGTCCTTTTCCTTAATCGCGTTAAATTGTTCCTGGATTTCCCTGTACGCTGTTTCCCAGGATATAGGTTCAAATCTGCCTTCCCCCCGCTCTCCCACACGTCTTAAGGGGGTCATCAGCCTGTCCTTCCGGTAAATATATTCCCGGTTTGCCGCACCCTTGGTACACAACAGGCCATGGTTCATGGGATGCTCCTTGGTCCCCTCCACCTTAATGACCTTGCCGTCCTTCACATATGCATCGATTCCACAGTGGAAGTTAGGCGCACAAATATCACATATGGTACGTTTTATTTGGATTCCCGTTTCCCTGCATGGAATCTTTGCCTTCATCAGTCTGTTTCTATCATCCATTCCTCGCTCCTCCAAGTATTCTGATAAACGCAGGGTCGACTCCCTGCCGCCTTAACTTTTCCTCCATAAATAAATCCAGGCTCTCATCGCTTCCCCGTATCTGTTTCATGAACGCACTCTTAATGATTCCTGTGTTTTCGTGATTTCCCAATACATTGATGCAGGAACATACGCCGTCCTTCACCACGGCAGCTATCATCAGGTCCTTATTGGGATTCTTAAAAACCACCTGTTCACCGGCCGTTCCCCTGTCACCCAGGCTTACAAAATCCATATCCATGAAATGGGTTATATTGTGGATTATATTTCCTTCATACTCCGCCTGCATGCCCGCCATATTGCTTCCGGCACACCGGCCCTGACAGGCCGCATTGGCCCATAGGCCTATGAGTTGTGGTTGTCCGGTCTGGAGGTTCTTTCCCTCTGCACAGTCCCCTGCCGCGTAAATACCCTTGACGCTGGTTTCCATGGTTTCGTCAACCAGTATTCCCCTGTTTACCTGGATCTTGCTGTCCAGGATAGCAGTGGCGGCCCTGGTTCCAATACACAGCACCAGAAAATCGCAGTCAAAAACGCGGTCATCCGTCAGTTCTACTGCAATGCCCTTACCGCGTTCCATGACCCGGCGTATGCCGGCACCAAAAACCAGCTGGATTCCCCTGCTGCTGATTCTCTGTTCAATCTCTTGCGCAACCGGCTCCAAGGCGGCCAGCGGAAAAATATGGGGAGCAGAATCATTCAGGATACAATGTATTCCCCTGTCCGCCAGAATCTCCGCTACCTTAATGCCTGCCATGGACGCTCCCACCACCATGGCTGTTTCCGCCTTGGGGCCCTCAAGGCGGTCCCTCAGCATACGGCTGTCCTTCCTAGTCCTCATCACAAAAACATTCTCATTGTCCCTGCCCTCCATGTCAGGAACAAATGCATCCGCACCCGTGGCAATAAGGATTTTGTCAAACCTGATGGACCGTCCATCCTCCGTCTCAACTGCCATTTCATCTGAACACACTTTCCTTACCTTCCCCACATGCACCTTCAGGTCCAGTTCCCCTGCAATCTCCTCCAGCCTGCCAAATGGAAATCCGTCTTCTGCATCCAGTTTTCCGCCTGCCACATAGGTTGTCAGCATCGGGTTAACAGGCGCCTCTGAATCCTCGGTAAATACATGGATTTCCCCGGTGTATCCATAAGTCCTCAGAGCTTTCGCACCATGATATCCGGCACAGCCAAATCCTATAATCGCGCAGCGCTCCATAGCCCCACATCCCTTCTCTTTTTATTGCATTTATTGTAACATCCATGTTAAAATAAAACCAATATATACAGGATGTGTTTCCATTGAAACTTATATATTCCGGAACAAATTTTAATTAGAGCGGGGGTATGGTTTGAAAAAAGAACTTTCTTCTCCTTTGACGCCAATCGACTTTTTACGCGCCTCCAGGATCTTGCAGGTGGCAGTGGCCTCTGTCATCCATCCTGCCGAAGAATACAGCTTCAGGGCCCATAAGCCCTGTGAGATATGTGTTGTCCGCCATGGACACTGTGTCATGAACATAGCAGGAGAAGACATTCCCCTGAAAGAGGGTGAGTTTATCTTCATACTGCCCTATGTCAGCCATGCGTTCACCACGTCGGCTGATTCGCCATGCCAGGTATTCTATATCCATTTTAACCTTGATTTCCTTAGTAATCCCCTGTATCAGCTTCCTCAGATCCTAAAGATTGACCTGAGACAATATTTTATGCTCTACGCAGACCGCTGCATATGGGGCAAAGTGGATTTCCAGCTGGAATCCTGCATCCAGAATATCACCACAGAATACAGTACATGGCTCAGTTCATCCATTTCCATGATGAACTATTATATATTTGAGCTTGTGCTCCTCTTAAGCCGCAGGCTCCACAATGATTTTCCCATTGACACGGATTATCACAACCGGTTTGTGGAACAGGCCCTATTATACATCCAGCAGCATTACCAGGACGCCCTGACCGTCTCAGCCATCGCCGCCCACCTGGGAATCTCAGAGCGTTATCTGAGCAGGCTTTTTTACAAATGTACCCGTCACACGGTCCTGGACTTCATCAATTCATACCGCATCAATCAGTCAGTCCTTCTTATAGCGGAAGGACATTCCCTTACCTTTATATCGGAAAGCGTGGGGTTCAGCAGTCCTCCCCATTACACCAAGGTCTTTAAGAAATATATGGGTGTCACTCCCAGGGACTATAGGAAAACCCTGTTAGATACAATTCCCCTGGGTTCCCCCTAGGGCATGTTTGAAAATTCATTCCCATATTCCGTCCGGGCGCCAAAAAAGGGCTGTCTGCGCCTATGATTCAAATCACTTGGTGCGACAGCCCCCTTTTGCATGATGAAGCATTATTCGTACAGGATCAAGGCAATCATTTCAATCGGTTCATCACCGGCGCAGGCGAGCCCATGCCCTTCCCCCGGCGCGCAATAGGTTACATCCCCCGGAGCAACGCTGACCATGGTCCCGTTATCGTTGTAACGTCCGGTACCGCTTAAAATATAGTAAGTCTCACTGTCGCCGGTATGGACATGATAACCAATTTCAGAACCTGGATAGACGGTGGTATGACCAAACACACGGCCTTTGCGGCTCATTTCATCAGGGCCGTTTAACAGGCTGCGGACGGTAATCTCACCGGTTCCCTGAAAGGGAGCGGGCTTTCGGACGGTTTCTTTTTCAATGCTTTTTCTTATCATGATATTTCCTCCATTCATAAATTTATGGTTGATTTAACTTATTGCCAGGGGATTTCCAAAATTTTTGTTTCCGGACAGATATCCATAGATTCCATGCCGGGACCAGGTACAGATAAAATGCAGCCAGCAGGCAGGTTATTTCTGCTCCGATCGTGGCCACCGGTACGGCGCCGGCAATCGCCCACGGGATTAACGCCGCAATCAGAATCACCGAATTTTCCAGGGCAATCGCCAGTTCCTCTTTGTCCTGATAAAGATCATCACAAATCTGCCAGGTCAGGATGGTTCCCAGACTCTGATTACAGCTGACCATGGAAGAAAGGACCGAAGTCAGTATCACGGTGCCAAAGGGCGTTAATCTCTTAGCGGTCTGCTTCAGCCTGTCTTTTATCCCGGAAAGAAGCGGCGTGGCCGAAAAGATCCCGGAATAGGAAGCTGAAACCAGCACGATTGCCCCGACCTCAATCATGGATGAAATCCCGCCTCCATCCAGCAGCACGGCCAGCCGGCTTCCCTCCTCAAACACGCCTCCTGTCCATAGGGACCGTATAAGCTCACCCGGCGCAGCTCCCTGAATCAGGATTGCTGCCGCAGATGCCGCCACAATGCTGACCCCCATGGCAATCTTCACATCCAACCGCAGAAGAGCCAGCAAAAGCATCAGCACTGCCGGCATGACGGTTACCCAGTTCAGGGAAAAATTCTCCTCAAAAAGTGCGGTCACTGTCGGATCCGGCTCTGCAGCAATGCCTCCTGCCAGCACCACATAAAGGACGCAGGAAACCAGGAAAGGAACCAGGCTGGTTTTCATCATTCCCCGGATATTCCGGTAAATATCTGTCCCGGTAAGGGAATAAACAAGTATTGCGCTTGAAGACATCGGTGAACAGCGGTCCCCGAAAAAAATACCGGACAAGACAGCTCCTGCTGTCAGCATTGGATTTAATCCTGCTGCATTGGAAATCATCATACAGATTACTCCCATGGTACTGCTGGTACCAAAGGAGGTACCTGTCAGGAATGACATCATGCAGCACAGAAGGAACGTACACAACACAAAGTACCTGGGTTCAATCAGATCCACAGAGTAATACAGGATAAAAGGGATTGTGCCTCCGACCCGCCAGCTGGCTGTCAGGCAGCCAATCAGCACAAAAATGATTATGATATTCCCCACCCGCGCCATGCCGCACAGCAATAGCCTCAATACATTTCCCGGCGTCCGTCCTTTCTTTACAGTATACCAGGAAAAACAGAGCATCCCGAACAACAGCGCATATAAAAGCTCTGTTCCTGTGCCTATACACACGGCCAGGGCCACCAGGAAGGCCCCAAGTACCCATGTCTCCAATCCCATCTGATTCCTCCTTCAAACACCGGTTCCATGTTTACATAACGGCAGATTTTACCTGAGTCACTTAATCTCCTGGAACGTTTTCTCTAACTGCAGCCACTGTGTTCCATAAACATTAAATGCCTCTTTCTTTTCCTCTTCCGTAAGGCCGTCCATCTGGTGATGGCCGGAAAATACGCCATTCTTATTCTGGAAATTATTCTTGCCATAAAGTACCATGCCCCACATTGCCCCTTTTTCCAGGCAATGGATTGTCACAAAATTAAAGCCAAGCTCTTTCACTTCTTCCATGGTGACCATCGGCACCCCGTCAGGCATTACATCAATATCCGGATACATCTTCCAGCCCGGAACAGCCGCAGCCACCTTTTTGCACTCTTCAAAATCATTGACACGGTTAATCAGGGTCATCTGTGCCCCCAGCTCGTGCGCGCGGGCCACACGTTCCATGGCATCGTCAAATCCATTGACAGCCCTGCTTTCTGTCCGGGCAATCACAACGCAGTCAGTTCCTTCCACTGCGGCAAGGGCTGCTTTTATCTTGGCCAGGTAAACATCCATTGACATGACATCATAAGGTTTTTTCCCGGTTCCCCGATAATAGGCCAGACGTTCATATCCCCTTACGCCCTGCCCGTCATCCAGGGTAAAGCCCTGGGCTCCGGCCCGGACCAGCCTTTTAATATTCCTGTATACATTCAGCGGGCTGTCGCCATACCCCTCGTCAAAATCCACGATTAAAGGCAGCGGTGAAAAATCAGCAATCCGTTCCGTCACATAAATCAGCTCATCTGCCGTCATCAATCCCAAATCCGGCATGCCGGTTAATCCCTTTGACACAGCCGCGCCGCTGAGCAGCATGGCCCTATATCCGCAAAGCTCAGCAGCTTTTGCAGAAAAGCAGTCCCATACGCTTGGAGCAAACACCTGCTCCCCATCGTTCAACATTTTCATAAAAGAACCTTTTTCTTTAAACACAGCAAATTCCTCCTAGTATTATTCCATTAGACAGATGCGGCTGTGATAAATGCAGGTTCAAACCACATTTTCACAGCCTCATCAATATCATCCGGCGATTTCAGGTCGCTCAGTCATCCATCGTAACAAAACGATAGTTCCATGTCAGGCTGGTATTACGTACCTCTAACCCATGTACTTTTGGATTGATTAACATAGCCAGACCATTCTGTACAGTCGGGAATACGGCTACATCCTCCTCCAGCAGAATCTTTTCTGCTTCCGCCAGGCTGTCCCATCTTGCCTGGGGATTTTTCAGCATCTCTGCCGTAGAAGCTGCATCAATGATATCATTAAATGCTTCTCCGTCATAACGTCCATAATTATGCTCATTCTTTCTTCCTAACAGTTCAAGGAATGCCATTGGATCCTTATAGTCCGGTCCCCAACGGAACAGGAACAAATCAAAATCCCCGCTCTGTGCATAGGTAAGGGCTGAACTGGACGGATAGCTGTAAAGCTCAATCTTAAGTCCCGGCAAGGTCTGCTGCCACTGGGAAGCAATGTATTCTGCCTGGGCAATGGATGCGTCATTATTGTTATAATACATCAGGCGCAGCGTTACACTGTCTTTGCCCAGTTCCTCAAGGCCCTTCTGCCAGTCCTGCTTTGCTGACTCCATATCATATGCCAGGAAACCGTCACCATTGGTATCGCGCATCTGGGTCTTTTCATCCGGCGCAAAGCACAGATTATACCCCACCAGGTAATTGGCTGCCTGGGAACCATTATTCAGGACTGTCTTTGCAATTGCATCTTTGTTAATGGAAGTTGCCAGTGCCCTCCGGATATTAACATTAGCCAGTACCTCATTTTCAAAATTGGGGTATACATACCACATATGTACTTCCAGCGCCTTTGTAAATGCAGGATTGTCCGCATAGTTATTAATCAAAGCCCCGCTGATTTCCACAAAATCCAGTTCTTTGTTCTCAAACATCAAAGCACCTGTCTGTGAATCTGTCACGATCTGCCAGTTCAGCTGGTCAATATCAATGTTGTCCGCATTCCAGTAATCCGGGTTTTTAGTTGCCCTGATATTGGTAGCATAATCCCAGTAGGTCCAAGTATACGGGCCATTGTAGATGGTGGATTCGGGTTTCATGCCATAGTCCTCACCTGCAGACTCATAATATGCCTGGTTAATAGGAAGGAACGCCGGACGCACCAAAGTCTTCAGGAAATAAGGTACGATTGCCTCCAGCTCAACCTGCAGTGTCTTATCGTCAACTACCGTAACCCCCAGCTGTTCCGGGTCCATATCACCATCTACAATGGCTTTTGCATTCTTAATGCCTGCCGCAACCGCTTCGTTGCTGTTCTTTGCTGCGGTAGCAGGATCCACCAGGTGTTTCCAGGAAAATGCAAAGTCATTTGCAGTAACCGGTTCCCCATTGCTCCAATACGCTTCCCTGAGATGGAAGGTATAGGTAAGGCCATCCTCTGATACCTCATAGCTTTCCGCCATCAGCGGATCTAATGCGCCATTTTCATCCAGGGTATACAATCCATCAAACACTGCTGTTAACAGCTCATTGGACATGGGGTCATTTACCTTGTGTGGGTCACACGCCTGCAATGCCGCAAGCTTTGCAAGATTCAGGACATGCCCTCCTTGTGTTGCTGCCGCGTTTTCCGTACCTGCTGCGGACGAACCATTGACAGCCGCAGATGATTCCTTATCCGCTGCCCCTGAGCCGCAGCCTGCCAATGCTCCGGCAGTAATTGCTGCCGCTGCCAGCATTGCCAGCACCTTTCCAACTTTTCTCATGATAATCCTCCTTCATTTAAATTATTAGTCCACTTTGTAAATTCTTCATCCGTAGCAAGCACCTGATGTGTACCGCTTAATGCATGAATCGTACCTTTTGTATAATCAATTCCCAACTCCTGGGGTTCATAGAACACCGGAACCTTAGCCGCTGCAACCCTGGGATTCGGCTCAAGAATCGCGGAAAGCAGTGACTGTGTGTAGGGGTGTACCGGATTGGCAAATATCTCATCCGTTGTGCCTGTCTCCACAATATGACCCAAGTGCATGATTCCAAGACGGTTGCTGATATATTTCACCATGGAAAGATCATGGGCGATGAACAGATAGGTAATACCCAATTCATCCTGCAGGTCCCGCATCAGATTGACTACCTGTGCCTGAATCGAAACATCCAGCGCACTGATGCACTCATCTGCAATAACCAGCTGGGGAAGCATTACCAGTGCCCTGGCAATGCCGATTCTCTGCCTCTGCCCGCCTGAAAACTGATGCGGGAACCTGGTGGCATGTTCCCTGTCAAGTCCCACCTTTTCCAGTATCGCATAAATCTTTTCTTCCCGCTCCTCTTTGCTCTTATAGCTGTGATGGGCATCCAGCCCTTCCCCTATGATATCCATTACTTTCTTGCGCGGGTTCAGGCATGACATGGGATTTTGGAAAATCATCTGCATATTCGTGCGCAGATAATCCCTTGTAGCTTTGTCAATAGGGCCGCTGATCTTTTTACCATTAAAAATAACTTCCCCGTCCGTGGCATCATACAGCCGTATGATTGAGCGTCCTGTTGTGGTTTTCCCGCTTCCGCTCTCACCTACCAGTCCATATGTCTCCCCGCGGTAAATCTTAAACGAAATATCATCCACACCTTTTACGGTAAACTTATGGTTGATTTTAAAATATTGTTTTAAATGCTTTACTTCTAAAATCACATCCCTCTCGTCCATATCATCCCACCCCCTTTAGCATCCGGTCAATTTTAATACGTAAAGATTCCGGCATCTGGACCTTTTCCGCCTTCGGATGGCACAGCCACGAGGCAACCCTGTGCTTACCTCCCACATTGAACATGGGAGGAGCCTGCTCAAAATCGATTTTAAGCGCATAAGGATTGCGGGGCGCAAAGGCATCTCCCTTGATTTCATGTAGAAGGTTGACCGGTTCGCCCGGTATTGCAAACAGACGCGGCGAGTCTGTGGTAAGATCCGGCATAGAGGAAAGCAGCCCCCATGTATAAGGGTGCCTCGGATCATAGAATATTTCCTCCACGCTTCCCTTTTCTATAATCCTGCCGGCGTACATCACACACACATAATCCGCCACCTTAGCTACAACGCCAAGATCATGGGTAATATAGACAACTGATATCTGCTTCTCTTTCTGAATTTTTTTAATCAGGTTCAGGATCTTCAGCTGAATCGTAACATCCAATGCCGTTGTAGGTTCATCACAGATTAGGATATCAGGATCGCAGGCCAGCGCGATGGCGATTCCCACCCTCTGGCACATGCCTCCGGAAAGCTGATGTGGATATTGTTTAAACCGCTTTTCCGGATTTTTAATCCCAACTTCTTCCAGCAGCTTGATTGCCCGCGCTTTTGCTTCTTCCTTCGTCAGCTTATAGTGTTCCAGCATTCCTTCTATAATCTGGTTTCCAATGGTAACCGTGGGATTCAGGGATGTCATGGAATCCTGGAACACCATGGAAATATGGCGTCCGCATATTTTGCTGCGTACGTCCCGCGGGCACATCTTGGCAATATCCGCTGTCTGTTTCTGTCCGTTTTCATCCCACCAGCTGTAATGGATGGAACCGTGGTCAATATGCTGGTTATTACTGATAATGCCCATAACCGCTTTCATGGTAACCGACTTACCGCTTCCGCTTTCCCCTACAATTGCTACCGTTTCCCCTCTATACAGGTCAAAACGCATTCCCCGGATGGCTGCAGCCTTTCCATGCACCGTATCAAAGGAAATTTCCAGATCCCTAATTGATAAAACTCTTTCTCGTTCCATCTTTTCATTTCCTCCTACATATCCTTCATGGTGGGATCAACTGCGTCCCGCAACCCGTCCGCAAACAGATTAAAGCTAATCATCAATATGGCCAGGACCGTGACCGGTGCAATTACCAGATACGGATATGACAGGAATGAACCATACCCATCACTGACCAGGGAACCCAGGGACGCCATGGGAGCCCTTACCCCAAGACCGATATAGGAAAGATAAGACTCCGTAAAGATTGCGCTGGGGATGGAGAACATGCTCATGGTAACCACCTGCCCCAGGACATTAGGAACAATCTCCCTAAAAATTGTTTTACGGTTATTGGTTCCCAAGGTATGGGAAGCCAATACATATTCCTGACTTTTCTGTTTCAGCATCTGCGCCCTGGCAACCCTGCTCATGGGAATCCAGCCGCTTACCAAAAGCGCCAGGATTATGGATGAGATACCTGGTTCCAGTACAAGGGCAAACAGGGTGACCAGGACCACCTGAGGAATCCCATTCAATATCTCAACAAAACGCTGCATCAGGAAATCCACTTTTTTTCCAAAATACCCGGAAATCAATCCGTAGCTCATTCCGATGGCCAGATCGATTACCACAGCAATCACAGCGATTAAAAGGGAGAGCCGGGTCCCGCTCCAGAGTCTTGTCCACAAATCACGTCCCAGGGAATCCGTACCGAAAAAATAGTAAACGTCATCCGGTATTCCGCGCTGTGCGTAAACATCCACCCCGTCCTTAACACCATCGAAAATACCAAAATTCTCAAGAACCGGTATTCTGGGTGAAAGGAAATTATGTTCCAATATTACATCATCATACGTCCTGGCAGATGCAATGGGGGCAAATAATGCAAGCAGGATGATTCCCACAATCATGGCGATTCCTACCATGGCGCCTCTGTTGTGAAGCATTTTTAAAGTCACATCTCTCCAATACGAGGTATTCTCATATACTTCAGAGACCTCATGGAAATCAGAAGGATTTTTATGTACCAGTGTCAGTTTCTCCGCTGGAATATCCGGTATATTCAAATTTATTTCCTGCATTATGCTTTACCTCCAGACACACGAATCCTCGGATCTATCAATCCGTATAACACATCAACCACCAGCATGATTACAATATAGAGAAAGCTGTATACAAGCGCAACGGCCATGATTACGTTGTAATCATTGTTCTGTACACCAGAAAGCAGCATCTGCCCAAGTCCGGGAACCCCAAAAATCTGTTCCACAACCACGCTTCCTGTAATCAGGCCAATCATCAGGGGGGACAGCACGGTAATGATTGGAACCAGTGTATTTCGCAGTGCATGGCGTACAATCACTTTCCTTTCATTTATGCCCTTGGCCTTTGCAAGGATGATGTAATCACTGCCCAGACATTCAATCATCTCCGACCTTGCATACCGCGCCATGGTTGCTATGATATAAGCAGCTAAGGATAAGGTTGGAAGAATGCTGGAAAATACCGGCTGGTCAATGGCGAACCGGATGGGAAACCATCCCATTTTAAATGCTGCAAAAAACACTAAAAAGAGTGCAAACACATAAGCCGGCACGCTGAATCCGATGACAGAACATACGGTTGCAACCGTATCAATCCAGGTATTTTTCTTCAGCGCCGCAATAATCCCGAGTACCAGTCCCACCACCACACCAATCAGCATGGCCTGAACACCCATACGTATTGTAATCGGCAACCGGGTAACCATCATATTTGATACCGGCTGGTCAACCGCAATCACATAAGATATCCCAAAATCCCCATGCATCAGATTCGTCAGATAAATCCAGTACCGGACAAAAAACGGTTTGTCCAGGCCATATTTATGTTCCAGAAGGGCCTTCTGTGCTTCATTCAGCTTTTCATTATTAAATGGCGATCCCGGCAGCAGATCCATTAATAAAAAAAGCAAAAAAGTGATTGCCAGCAGCGTTACGGCTGCAATCAGCACACGCTTGGCAATATATCTCCCCATATCTCTCCCCATTTTTAGCCTCCTTGCTCCATTATCATTTTGTTTGACGGTAAAGTACATTCTTTTTTATGCAATGAATATATTTTCCATCCTTTTCTTTTGTTATTATATATCATTTTTTACAATATGTAAAATTCATATATTTCCTATATTCCATTATTTTTTTTCATGTAAATTTGGAATATCTATTGACACACAGCCTAATCCATGAAAAAATGATAGAAATATGAAATTCATATGAATATAAGGAGAAGCTGCCATGAATATCAATAAATACCGATTGATGATCAAAGCAATTGAATTAGGAAATCTGACAAAAGCCGCGTCAGAACTGGGATACACCCAATCCGGAGCCAGTCACCAGATTAAGTCTGTGGAAGAAGAACTTGGAATAAAAATATTACAGCGTGACCGTTCCGGCACCAAACTGACCACGGAAGGAAGACTGCTTCTGCCCTATATCCGCGAGGCTATTTCATGTGAAGATAAAATCCTGGCAACCGCCAACTCCATTATCGGTATGCAGATCGGTTCCCTTAAGGTGGGGGCTTTTACCAGCGTATCCCTTGTGCTTCTTCCCATCATCATAGGCCAATTCCATCAGCTGTATCCCAAAGTGCAGATTGAAATGCTGACCGGGCAGGGAAGTTATCCTGAAATGGAACAGTTTCTTATGGACGGCATTGCTGACTGCAGCTTTGTCAGCGGTTCTAACGCTCAGGGGCTGAATCTGATCCATCTATTTGATGATTCCCTATGCCTGGTACTTCCGCCCAACCATCCGCTGGCATCTACTGATTCCCCCATTATGTTCCAGCAATTGAATGAGGTGCCATTCTTAATGCCTACTGATGGAAATAACACAGATATCCTTCAGCTGTGTCATAAACATAATTTCACTCCTTCTGTGGCCTTCACCATGCACGATGATCTTGCTTTATTGGCAATGGTGGAAAACGGCCTTGGCTGTACCGTCCTTCCCAAACTGATCCTGAACAATTACCCCCACAAAGCAGCCATTAAATATCTGGAAGGATATCCCACCCGATCCATCTCCATTGCAACCCGTACCGACGAAGTGCCTTCCCCCATCGTATCTACTTTTTTGGAATTAACCCAGACCATTATTCATCAACGGCCTGATTTGACCAATTAAGGATGGTTTAAGCAATCATATCCCAGACAACACAAAAGGCTGGAATCCCTTGTAAATCAAGGAAATTCCAGCCAATAAAAAAAGCGCGAGACGGGACTCTAGCTCTCCCGTCACAAAACAAACCTAATAAAATCAAGGAAAGGAGATGCGCTGTTTTCGACTGTACTCAAAGGTGTACTCAAGACCATTCACATCTATCATATTACCACCTTCTACCCAGTTAAGGGGTGCAAAATTTTCCGATTTAGTATAATATCATATTATTCAGTTTTTTTACTTTTTACGTATATATAATGGCTAAGCGGTGGATTTGTTGGCACCATTTTTCAGTTTCATTACATACTATCTGATGAAAGGAGAATTATACTATGGGACGAATTAAAGATGTGTATACGGAATTTACTGAATGGCATGAGAATTTTAAAGAAGATGAAGCCCCAGAACAGTTTGATTTTGCCATAAACACATATCTGCTCCTTGCGGGTTCTGTCACAAAAGATGCGAACCCCTTAATAGCAGATTTTTTCCATGACCTTTTTCCCGAACCATTAGGAGGAAGGATTTGGGGGATGGCATCTGACGGGGCTAATACTTTTAATTTTGATTTTTGGGATGCAGACAAAGCAATCAAAGGCTTTTCCGTTTTGAGCAAGGAGGATGTACATTTATATTTTTCCCCATCAATATATCGTGGATGGCGAACTGATAAAAATGCACTCTATACCAATACAATCTACATTGATATTGACGATATACCGGGGATTAATTTCACTGAAATGGATGAGGATGATATAAAATCATATTTGATATCTACATATAACCTTACAACAGAATTACTCCCAAACTGGCTAGTATGTAGTGGGCATGGATTGCATCTGTACTATCTGGTTAATAAGATTAATATGAAAAATAGTGTTGATGCATACCTAAGAGCATTATATACAGACTATCTCATTACCTACTTTGGAGCAGACATCGCCTGTCGAAATAAATCAAGGATTTTAAGGTTTCCCGGCAGTAGGAATATTAAAGATATGGACAATATCAAAACAACCCGTTTATTTCTTCTCAATAAATCTGATAACCGGGACATATCTCGACTAGACGCTTTTGTTGCATCACCAGAGCAGATAGAAGCTTATATGCTAGAGTGTAACCGCCAACGGGAGGAAAAGCGAAAAGCAACTATGAGACGGAACGGAACCACCCCCGGACGCAAACGCACTCATCCGCCGAAAGTCGTAGCTACCAGCAAGAAAACCAAGCCTCTAATGGCTATACCGAAAGTAGATATCACGCCACCAAAACCGGAACATGCTACCGCATCTCATCCAGAGTTAAAAGTGATACTGTCACCGCTCCCGGCAAAGTCACGGTATAGACGCATTTTACGAGATTTGCATAACTATGCCGCTCGCCGCCGTGGTTGTCCAACAGGCTATCGAGCCATATATACTCACCTAACAGCCGTATACCTCAAACGTACAAATGTAACTGAAGAAATTGCTTGCGAATACATCAAACGATATGTTGATGCGGGATTTTATACAGAGGCCGAAGCAATCATTAAGAGCGTCTATAAACGGACAACAAAATACATGTATACCAACAAGAGAATAGCAGATTTACTGGGATTTACTCCCCAAGATTTACGATACGCTTTTGCCGCTTATACAGATATCCAGAAACAAACAGCACGTAAAAAAGTCGTTGATGCTTACGATGAAAAGCGTTATAAGGAGAGCCGGACGGAAGCACAAACACGGAGACAGGAACGATACGAGTATGTAAAAGGACATCCAACAGGCACCGCCGCCCAACTGGCGGAGAAATTAGGATGTTCTGTCAGAACCATAAAATCTATAAGAGCGGCTATCCGCAATGAAGAAAACAGCTAGGGAGGTGACTTCTTAGCTGTTTTCTTTTTCTAATCCAAACGCCCTCACAGGATGGCTTATATTGGATTGTAAGCCGATTAGGCGATATCTTTATCGTATAACAGTAAAATCGAATTAAGCTATATTGCATCAACTAATTAACCTTGTTTTTCTGGTGGTACAAACTCAAGAATATCCCCAATTTCACATCCAAATACAGTACACATCCGTCCCAAAACATTGATATCTAACAGCACTATATCGCCGCTACAATATTTATTTAATTGCGTTCTTTGCATCTCTGCTTTTTGAGCGAATTTATTTTTGCTAAAACCTTTTTGTATCAGCATCTCCTCAACGTGTAATTTTACTTTACCAAACTCACTATCGAGCATATTCTCACCACCTTTAAAGTGAGTATATCCTTACACAAGGGAAATAATAAGTTCTAATATCTCTTGTGTAATTAATTGCACTATGTTAAAATCACTATGGGGGTGATAGTACCACGAAACATATAATACTATTATTAACAGTCATTGCGATATCATGCACCATCACATTACCGATTAGTAACGATTGGGAAACAGTACAGCCCGACACAGGCCAAAGGTTCCGCATCTGGCAAAGTTATATTCATGATGGTGGCGGGTATAAAGATACAACCTTGCGGGTTATCTTATGCACGCAGGACATGAGCGACCTTGACACAATTTTTGAAGAAATACAAACGTTCCACGACCATATGAATGGTGAACCAGATAGTTTGACAATCTACCTCTATAGGTCAAAAAAAGACCTTTTAGATGGAAATTGTCTTTCTATAAATACACATCTAAAGGAGAATGAAGAAGATGAAAAAGAAATTTTTAACCGCAGTATTGACTGCAACAATGGCTCTTTGTATGAGCATTAATGCTTTTGCCTTTGTCCCTGTTGTTGGGTGGAAATCCGAGCAATTAGGCGATAGTACCCATTGGCACTATGACAAAACGGGATATGGGAATTTTGCTGTTAATGAATGGCTATGGATTGACGGCAATGGGGACGGGGTTGCAGAGTGCTATAATTTTGACGGAACGTCCTTTATGCGGGCTGATACAGTTACCCCAGACGGATATACAGTTAATGCGGATGGCGCATGGACGATTGATGGAGTGGTACAGACTAAGCAGGTAGGGCAGGAGACAGCACAGCAACCAGAGCCGGAACAAAATAATATTGCGCCATTAGACCTCTTTTCAACGGAGCCTGTCTCAAAGAAAAATGCATATTTTCATAAAGAGTATAGAGCGAAAGTTGGAGGTCAATTATCCAATGTCATACGCCTTAGTGAAGTAGCCGATGGATATGTAGAATACTATGCAGGCGGCATGTACACGCAGTTTGTAGCCACCGCATATGCACCAGAACGCCTTAGTGATGAATGTGAATATGTTTTAGAGGTATATGGGGATAATGATAATTTGTTATTTGAATCAGACACCCTCAACTATAAAACTTCCAATAAAACCATAACCGTTGATATCGCTAACCAGCAGTACATTAAGATTGTTTGTCATCAAACAGAAGCATCTTCGTCTGGCAATTCTGGGATTTTACTAAAAGATGTACAATTCAAATAAAAAACTTGCGCCCTCTCCACCGGGGGCGCATTATCATTTTCTAATCTGCTTTATATCCAGTTAAGAGCAACAAAAAAGGGCAGCACGCCCCTTACCGTTCTGGTTCCTCGTCATCTTCTAAATCCTTGAAATATTCATCTTCAAATTTATCCCTTACACGTTCAAAGTCATCCGCATCATATGACGCAAGTTGAACCATCGTATAATCATCAAAGCTAATATTATGGTTGCTCTGATACTCTCTGTAAAACTCGTCATACACTGGTTGCATAAGGTCTATAATCTCCCTAGCTGTCATTAAATCCCCTAGACACTCACTAACCCATTCGTCAAATCGACTCCATTCGTCAGCATCTATTATTGCCACCTGTTTTCCTTTGCGTCTGATACGCTCCACACGGCATCTAGGAGCATAGTCCTCACACTCCATATCAAAATATATACGCCGTAATCTTAAAACCTCTTGACGGACAATATCCTCAAAAGCCGCCTTATCAATAATCATCTTATTGTCATCATCCATAATGATTTCCCCCTTTATAAAGAGTATGCAAGTTGACGCACCCCAAAACACCGAAAAGCGGTGATCTGCTCCGCAGAGTACCGTTTTTCTCCCTGTTATCGGCTCCGTTCCCTCTCCCTCACACGTTTCTTGTCTGGTGGTAGTTCCTCACCGATTGCTATTTTAACCGCCTTGTTAATGGTTCCAATGGTTCCGGGAGCTTCTTTCAATGTGTCGGCTAATTCCTTTATATTTCTTCCCTTAACCTCTTTGATGACCGTCTGCATCCGTTCTATCTGTTCCTGTTCCCGCTTAATGATATACTGTTCCTTCTCCATATGTTTCCGTTTTTCAACCATTACCCCATCCCTCGTATCTATCCCATGTTCAAGGGCTATTTCCTGTAACCTTGTACGCTCTGCCTGTTGCCATTGCTCAAAGGGTGTTATCCGCTTGTTTGTGACAGCATCGCATCCACCCATATATCCCATTTCCTTTAATGCGGTTTCAAATGACAGCTTCTGAAAAAGCCCTTTAGGCTCCTTCGCCTTATAGAGAAAGTCGAGATGCATATGTGGTGTGGCTTCATCCATATGTATATATACACCAATCATATACAGGTTCGGATTTCTCTTGCGGAAGTCTTTCGCAAATTCAATTAGTATCTCTTTCTCAATAACTCTGTTGTGGGCATCATCCACCCCACCTAATTGCACAATCATTTCTTTAACCGGTGCTTTTTGTTTATTGCGATATTTTCGGCAGTTTGCCGATATAGCCTTGTCCCTCGCCTCCGCATCATCATATATCTGTTTCAAATGTTTATATAAGTCCCCTATCTGCCTACAAGGGCGTTTCCCGTCATTATACGCTTCCAGTTCTTGACCGTATAAGCGTTTATATGCTTCTTCTGGCTCCACTTCCCTAATATAGTTATATTTCTGCATTTCTGGCTTACAATGCACAGGTGGATTGCTCCTGTTGTTATGTGCCCGTCTAAATTCGCCGCCAACATGCGTTGTCATGCTCATTATATCCATGTTCATTCGTCCCCTATAAGATTATTCTAGCTAAGTTTTCATTGGCTACCTCTAGTATGGTTCCAATTTTCACCGGATAACTGGCATCTTACAGTTATCTACCCAATAAACAGTTGTACGCTCCGCATCCATCCGTTTTTGGGCTCTGCCGAGGGCTTGCGACCACTGCACCATTACATAAACACGGTTGATCCTATCGGGCTAACCATGTTTATTTCATTCCACATCCATCCCGTTTCTATTTCTCTTGCCACAGTTCCCAAAGCATAATCAAGGCGGAACGGACAAAACCGTTCCACCCTATCTAAGGGTTTCCGCTCCGCTTATGTCAAGGGTAAACGTTGCGGCTCCGCCGCCCTTGACAACACTCCCGCTCTTTTTCTCCACTCTAAGGGATTGCACCCCCACCCAGACGATGCTATAATATTCTTGACTTACAACCCAACATGCGGAAGAATGGGAGATTGTCCTCGACAGTCATTCACAGGAAACTTGCAACCTCAAAGAGAAACGAGGGACGTTGGCGAATGACTAGTTTTCATATTGAATGGAGATTAGTTATGAGTAAGTCAACAAACGTTCTGAACATTGACAATTTAAAATTGAATATACCGAATGAGACAGCGGAAACAGTGCTTGTGGAATACATGAAGAAAGCACAGTTAGACCTTATCAAGAAAGTTCACCCTTTTAAAATCACACCACCCAAAAAAGAGGGGGGACGTTGGCAGACCTATGTCAAAGACCTTTCCCAGACATCCGGGCGTAAACAGATAAAGGCTCCAAGTGAGGATGCCTTGTATGAAGCATTGGCAGGTTATTACCTAACAGGGGAAACCTTTTGTGAGTTATGCTGTGAATGGCTTAGTTATCTGGAAAGCTATGGAAAAGCAGGTGGAACACTTCAACGGCACGAACAGCGGTACGAAAAATATTTTGCATCCTCTAAGATTGCAGATATGTCCATCCGTAATGTAAATGTCCTTACTCTTGAAGCCGAATGTAACCGTATTGTGACAGACTTTAAACTGACACGTCACGAGTGGCAACAGGCAAAAACCATTTTAAACGGCGTTTTTAAATATGCCGTGAAGAAAGGCATGATTGCCAAATCGCCAATGGAACAGGTTGAAATAGGAGTAAAGTGCAAACAGGTAAATAAGAAACCCAGTGAAACACAGGTATACCAGACGGACGAGTTTAACGACCTGACGGATTATCTTGAAGCCAAGTACACAGAGACAGAGGATGAAAGCTTTTTAGCAATCCTTTTTGGTCTGTATACTGGCGTGAGGGTGGGCGAACTTGCAGCTTTACAGTTTGGAGACGTCAAGAAAAAAAGGCTCCATGTTGTACGTGAGGAAGTCCGTAGGAAAAAGAAAGTCAACGGGAAGTGGGAAAGCACTTGTGTGGTAGTGCCGCATACCAAGACCAACAGTGACAGGTTTGTTACGCTTCTGCCGCCGGCGCTGGATGTGTTAAAGCGTTTAAAGGAAAAGCACCCCAACTATAAGTCCTCTAATTATCTTTTTACCAGAGATGGGGAACGGTTAAGGGAAAGACAGCTTGCCTATGTTCTGGAGAAATTTTCCGAGCGGAAAGGAAAGCGGACGAAAAGCACCCATAAGATGCGTAAGACCTATGCAAGCCGTCTTGTGGCTTGCGGCGTTCCGATTGAGCATGTACGGCAAGAGTTAGGACACCGTTATATGTCCTCAACCTATGAATACATCTTCAACCCATTTACCACGGATGAAACCTATGACTTAATGACACAGGCATTTAGTAAAACCCCTGTACTCAACTGTACTCAAAGTTCAGAACATTAAAAAAACGGGAAGCCTTGATTTTCAAGACTTCCCACTTAAAAATTAGAGCGCGAGACGGGATTCGAACCCGCGACCCTCGCCTTGGCAAGGCGATACTCCACCACTGAGCCACTCGCGCATATCATATTGAATTATGAAAATCGGGGTGACAGGATTCGAACCTGCGACCTCCTGGTCCCAAACCAGGCGCTCTAGCCAAGCTGAGCCACACCCCGTCATCACCAACGATAAATAATATACCACAGATGATTCAAATATTCAAGTATATTACGTACCCTCAAAACCACATATTGAAAACCGAATTGAACAAACTTCCTATCCCCTGAACCTTCTGGTTAAGCCCTCGACCGATTAGTATTAGTCAGCTCCGTACATTACTGCACTTCCACCTCTAACCTATCTACCTCGTCGTCTTCAAGGGGTCTTACTCGCTTTCGCGATGGGATATCTCATCTTGAGGGGGGCTTCACGCTTAGATGCCTTCAGCGTTTATCCCGTCCAGACTTGGCTACCCTGCCATGGCCTTGGTAAGCCAACAGGTACACCAGCGGTCTGTCCATCCCGGTCCTCTCGTACTAAGGACAGCTCCTCTCAGATATCCTACGCCCGCGCCGGATAGGGACCGAACTGTCTCACGACGTTCTGAACCCAGCTCGCGTACCGCTTTAATGGGCGAACAGCCCAACCCTTGGGACCTGCTACAGCCCCAGGATGCGATGAGCCGACATCGAGGTGCCAAACCACTCCGTCGATGTGAACTCTTGGGAGTGATAAGCCTGTTATCCCCAGGGTAGCTTTTATCCGTTGAGCGATGGCAATCCCACTTTCATACCACCGGATCACTAAGTCCTACTTTCGTACCTGCTCCACCCGTCGGTGTCGCAGTCAAGCTCCCTTATGCCTTTGCACTCTTTGGATGGTTTCCAACCATCCTGAGGGAACCTTTGAGCGCCTCCGATACCCTTTCGGAGGCGACCGCCCCAGTCAAACTCCCCACCTGACATTGTCCCCCGCCCGGGTCACGGGCGCAGGTTAGAAACCCAATATCGCAAGGGTGGTATCCCAACATTGGCTCCACACAGACTGGCGTCCATGTTTCTCAGCCTCCCACCTATCCTGTACATGCAATACCGAATCCCAGTATCAAACTGGAGTAAAGCTCCATGGGGTCTTTCCGTCCTGGCGCAGGTAACCAGCATCTTCACTGGTATTTCAATTTCACCGGGTGCATTGTTGAGACAGCGCTCAAATCATTACGCCTTTCGTGCGGGTCGGAACTTACCCGACAAGGAATTTCGCTACCTTAGGACCGTTATAGTTACGGCCGCCGTTTACTGGGGCTTAAATTCAAAGCTTCGCGTTTCCGCTAACCTCTCCTCTTAACCTTCCAGCACCGGGCAGGCGTCAGCCCATATACCTCACCTTACGGTTTTGCATAGACCTGTGTTTTTGCTAAACAGTTGCTTGAGCCTATTCTCTGCGGCCCACTTTCATGGGCACCCCTTCTCCCGAAGTTACGGGGTCATTTTGCCGAGTTCCTTAACAATGCTTCTCCCGCCGGCCTTAGGATTCTCTCCTCATCCACCTGTGTCGGTTTACGGTACGGGCATGTATCACACAATAGCGGCTTTTCTTGACAGCCGGAATCACACACTTCGCTACTTTAGTTCGCTCCGCATCACGTCTTCGGATTGCACGGCGGGATTTGCCAACCGTACTCCTACCTCGCTTGCCCCGGTATTCCCATTCCCGGGATGTGCTGTCCTTCTGTGTCCCCACAGTTCTGATGATACACGGTACAGGAATCTCAACCTGTTGTCCATCGGCTACGCCTCCCAGCCTCGCCTTAGGCCCCGACTTACCCAGAGCAGATCAGCTTTACTCTGGAAACCTTGGATATTCGGCCTGGAGGATTCCCACCTCCATCTCGCTACTCATTCCGGCATTCTCTCTTCTTAAATGTCCACAGCTCCTCTCGGTACTGCTTCATCCCTTTAAGAATGCTCCTCTACCAATGTACTTACGTACATTCCTAAGCT